>Ga0209672_100393_pt1 | contig 26237 bp, 26 predicted proteins | sample AraplaCol_mMS_r2_FD_184273 | JGI IMG/M metagenome (GOLD analysis project Ga0209672, IMG submission 184273) | Arabidopsis root microbial communities from North Carolina, USA - plate scrape CL_Col_mMS_r2 (SPAdes) (version 2) | ecosystem: Host-associated > Plants > Roots > Endosphere | place: USA...
GGCAACGAGCACCTTGTAGCGATTCGCCTGCGCCGTCGTGCTGGCCAGATTGGCCTGCGCCTTGGCCAGCGACGCCTTTGCGCTATTCAGCGAGGCGAGATACGGCGCGGGATCGATCTTGTACAGGCGCTGGCCGGCCTTCACCTCACTGCCCTCGGTGAACTCGCGGCGCAGCACGATACCGTCGACGCGCGCGCGCACCTGAGCCACGAGAAAGGCGTTCGTGCGCCCGGGCAACTCGCTCGTGACGGGCACGGCGCTCGTCGTGACCGTGACCACGCCCACTTCCGGCGTTTGCGGCGGCGGTGCCGAATGCTTTTGCCCGCAAGCCGCGAGAATCATGGCTGCCGTCGCGGTAGCGATCAGGCGAAGAGGAACCGTTTCGACACGCATGGAGCGACCTCTGATCAATGACTGGGAACACAGTAGGCCCGCTGCGCCCCCTTCCCGCGAGACGCGCGGCGCGACTCATGTCGCGAAACGCTTGATGACGACGGCCCGTCAAGCAGGCCGGGAACGCGCGGCGTCAGGCACGCGGCACCATGCCGGAACACCGGCGGCGCGCCTCGAGCGGCAGCGCAAAGCTTGTCGCGATCCCGCGAGCGACAGCCAGTCACGGATATTACCGGGAATCCCGACTGGACCATTCAAACGTAGGACGGTATTGTATATACGTTCACCGATGTATGTAAAAGGTTTTCGTTGCGAAACATGCCTTCTCCGAGCAACAATTCGCGTCTGTAATACGCCGTAATGATGGATTCGTTCTATTTATCGGACTATATTGTTACAGACAATTCACTGCCGGGAATCCGGAGTCCCGTAGGAGCGGGAAAGCACGATGGTCAGGAAAACGAAAGAAGAGGCGCGCGAGACGCGCAATCGAATTCTCGATGCGGCGGAGCAGGTCTTCTATGACAAGGGGGTGTCACGGACGTCGCTTGCCGACATCGCTGCGCAAGCGGGCGTGACGCGCGGCGCGATTTATTGGCACTTCGCAAACAAGGGCGATCTCTTCACGGCCATGTTCGACCGCGTCTTGTTGCCGCTCGACGAGCTTTCGGCCGGCGATGGCGAACCGCCCGATCCGCTGCTGCGGCTCGCCGAGAAACTCAAATGGTGTTTGCGTGCGGCCACCGTCGACCCGCAGCGCCGCCGCGTGTTCGACATTTTTTTTCTGAAGTGCGAATTCGTCGACGAAATGGGGCCTGTCAAGGCACGCCATCAGGCGAGCATGGAAGAAGGCATCGGCAAGATCGAAACCGACCTGCAACAGGCGGTCGCGAGGGGCCAGTTGCCGGTCGATCTCGACACGAACCGCGCGGCGCTTTTTCTGCACGCGTTCGTCGGCGGATGCTTGCGCGATGCGCTGATGCTCCCGCCTCCCGCCGACATCGGCGCGCACATCGAAGCGTTCGTCGATGCGTGCCTTCATACGCTGCGCACGAGCCAGGCATTGCGCGCCTCACAGGCGCCGGCGGCAGGTTAGGCCTGCGTGACGGCCGGCCGGGCGTCTGCGCGAGCTCTCGCGGCCTGATTCGACGCGTAGATCGTGCCGCGTTCGAGCGCCTCGCCCGCTGCGAGCGCGGCAATCCACCGGTCAGTCGAGGCAACGGCCGCAAAACGCGATTGCAGAACGACGCTATAGATGCGATGAATCTCCTCGGCGCTGGCGAAACCCGCGCTGTTCTCATATGACACGGTGCCTGAGGCGTCGGAGAGGAATTCGACGGTGAAGCCTGCGTGGACCGCGTGAATGATCGTCGACGCATCGCAGTTCTGCGTCATGTAGCCCACCACCGTCAACGTGTCGATCTCGTTCGCGGCAAGCCACTGCGCCAAGTCCGTGCCCGCGAATGCGCTGGGCAGCGATTTTTCCATGTAGTGATGACGCTCGCGCTCGGCGACGACCGGATGCAGTTCGGCACCCGGCGTGCCGCGTGCGAAGCGCGGCGAGCCGGCGGGCGCGACGTTCTGCACGACGACGACCGGCACCGACGCGGCACGCGCCGCATCCATCGCGCGCCCGATATTGACGAGCGACGTCCGGACATCGGGGAATTCGATCGGCAAATCGCCGGTCACGTATTCGTTTTGCACATCGATCACGATGAGGGCACGGCGGATGGCGCGGGTCATGTTGAGCTCCTGATGTCGAAAATGTCCGGAATCGGCTCGCGGCAGTGAAAGCCGCTGCGATGAACGTCATTGTTCCCTTCCATGCCGTCGGCCGACAGTGGCCCAAATGTCATTAATCGATATAATCGGGCCAATCGACGTTTCAGGCCGGGACCCGCCATGCGCCGTTCGAACCCAGCCCCCGCCGGCGGCGCGCCCGTCGTTGCCGTCGTCGCCTTCGAAGGCATCAGCCCGTTTCATCTCTCGGTGCCCTGCATCGTCTTCGGCGAGGACTACCGCGCAGGCGGCGTCCCGCGGTTCGACGTGCGCGTCTGCGCTTGCGGTGCCGGCATGCTTGCGACAAGCGCGGGATTCGGAATCGCGGCACCGCATGGTCTCGAAGCGCTCGACGCCGCGGATATCGTCATCGTGCCGAGCTGGGGCAATGTACTTGCCGCTCCCGACGAAGCGCTCAATGCCGCCCTGCGTCGCGCTTATGCGCGCGGTGCGCAATGTGTGGGACTCTGTCTCGGCGCGTTCGTGCTGGCCGCGGCGGGTCTGCTTGACGGCCGCCGCGCCACGACGCACTGGGCATGGGCCGGTGAATTCGCGCGGCGCTATCCGGCAGTTGCGCTCGACGCCTCGGTGCTCTATGTCGACGAAGGAGACATTCTGACGTCCGCGGGTACGGCAGCCGGCATCGACTGCTGCCTGCACCTGCTGCGCAAGCGCTGCGGCGCGCAAGCAGCAAACTATGTGGCACGCCGGCTCGTCGTGCCGCCGCACCGGCAAGGCTCGCAAGCGCAATTCGTGGAGCAGCCCGTCAGCGCGAACGCGCGTGACGCGCGTCTGAGCGCATTGCTCGATTGGATCCGGGCGAACGTGCACGAAGCCCATACGCTCGACTCGCTTGCCGAGCGCGTGATGATGAGCCGACGCACCTTCACCCGGCGCTTCCGCGACGCGACAGGGATGACGGTCGGCGCATGGCTTCTTGCGGCTCGGCTCGCACGCGCTCAAGCGTTGCTCGAAACGACGGATCAGAGTGTCGATACGATCGCCGCCGCCGCGGGCTTCGGCTCGGCCGTTTCGCTGCGACAGCATTTCGCTCAGGCGTTGAACACGTCGCCGAGCGCGCATCGGCGGGAGTTTCGAGGTGCGGCGTGAGGCGTTTGCGCCTTATTGGAATCGATGGAGCAGATAAAGCAGCGCACCCACGATGACGATCGCCAGCGCCCACGCCCAGATCGGCATGGCTTGCGGTTCCCGGCGTTCGAGCCCGTGGGTGCCGCGCTGTCCGAACAGCAGAGTGCTGAGCCGGCCCCAGGCCGCAGGTGCCGGCGTGTCGTGACCGGCGCCGCGATGCGCGAGGCCTGCCAGACTGATCGGCCGCAGAAACACGTGCTGGCGCCGACTCCATGCGCCCGCACCCGCCCGGTTCGGCCGCTTGCCATGCTTGGCTTCCACAACGGCCGCAAACTCCGCAAAGAAGTCTTCGGCCAATCCTTGCAGCGCGTTCTCGATCTGTCCCGGCGGCAGCGCCGCGAGCGGGCCGGTCAACGTCGTCCAGATCGCGTAGTCGATGCGCGTGATCCGCGCCTCGTCACCGCTTTGCTGCTCCGCTTCGGGCACGTTGCCATCGAGCGCAATCTCGACCTGCCCGCGCAACGAGCCGACCCCGGCTGCGCCGGCCTTGAAGTTGATGACGCGACGCAGTGCGGGAAACACCGCACCCTCGGCGCGCGGATCGGCGCGGGGACCCGCATCGGCATGGGTGTTCGAGACATGCAGCCGCACATCGTAACGTCCGCGCAACGGACCGACGGGTACGGTAAGCGTCAATGAATATTCACCGCCGGGGAGCTTCGAAAAGGTTTCGCAATTTTCGAGGCTCGCCCGAACGAGCGCGAGATCGGACAGGGCGTCGGCCACCGCGGAAGGTGCAAGCGCAATCCGCACGGCATCGGTCAACTCCATGCCGTTCCCTCTCGATGCATGCGCGCCTCGCTCGAGTTCACGAGGTCTGGTCGATGCGATCGACGCGTTCGTCGTAGAAGGCGAGACAGCCGCTGATAGCACGCGCTGCGTCGTACGGCGCCTCGTAGCTCCAGGCCGCGTTTTCGATCACCCCGCCGTCTTCGGTCAGCAGATGAAAATACGATGCGTCGCCCTTGTAAGGACAATGCGTCGTATGGTCCGAACGCGAGAAGCGGGTCATGTTGACGTCCTCGCGCGGAAAATAGAAAACGTCTTGCAAGCCGGTCTCTTTCAGCGTGAATCCCCGACTCGTGTCCGCCAGCGTGATTCCACTGTGAATCACACGCAGACGATGCGGGTTGGGCTCGATGTCGACACGATGGGCATTCGTCATGGCGATTCCCTTGGCAAAGTTCGAACTCGGACGCGGCATTGCGGCAATGCAAAAAGCCACGGGCTTTCACCCGTGGCTTCCATTATCAGACAAAGCTCGCGCGCGTGCGCGTCTTGCGCACGCTACTGCGTATTCCAGTGGAAGTCCGCATGCGCGCCGGGCTTGCCGGTCACATTCACCGCGCGCGTTTGCTCCTGATCCTTGTAGCGCGCGCGGACCGTGTAATGGCCCGGCGGCAGTTTCACCAGCATATAAGGGCCTTTCGAGTCGGTCGCGAGCAGTTGGTCATTGCCGCGCTCGATCTTCACATGCACGTCGGCCAGATAGTCGGCCGTCGGCCCGGTGAAACGCAGCGCAAGCGGCCAACTATGGGCGGCACTCTTCAGTGCCGTGGACTCGTCGAGCCCGACGCCGCCCGACACATAGGACACCGAACCCTCGTGCTGGATAGGCGGCATGCCGCCGCCGTTCGCGTTGCCGGCACTCGTCATGTCAGTCGTGCTACCGCCGACCGTATCGGAGGCCTGCGCGAAGGCACCGCCCGCGAAGCCGAGGGCAAGGACCGCGGCAAGGGCCGAGAGTCTTGCTCGTTTGCTGTTGGGTGTTTTCATCAGAGTCGCTCCTTTTCTTCGTAACGAAGCACCAGCAATGCTCGTGCCCGGCAGGATGCGCGGGCCCGGCACGAGCCGCCGGCGCTCAACCGAGATCGACCGGCACGAAGATCTGCGCGTCGTTGCGCTGGATCAGCAGCGCAACGCTGCTGCCGGCCTTCGCAATGATCTGCTTCAATTGCTCCGGCGACGAAACCGGGCTGCCATTGACCGCGAGGATCACGTCGCCGGGCTGGATACCGGCACTCGCTGCCGGGCCCGACGCTTGCTGCACGACGAGGCCGTGATTCAGCGAGCTGCCGTTCTTTTCCTGCGGCGTCAGTGCGCGCACGGCGACCCCGAGGCGACCCTGTTCGGTGCTCGCGTGGCCGTTGTCGGCCACCTTCGTGTCCGAGAGCGAACCCAGCGTGACCGTCAACTGCTTCTTCGACTTGTCGCGCCAGATGTCGAGCGTTGCCTTGCTGCCCGGCTTCATCGCCGCGATCTGCGCGGGCAGGTCCGTCGAATCGCCGACCTGTGCGCCGTTGACGGCAAGAATCACATCGCCCGCTTGCAGCCCCGCCTTCGCGGCCGGGCCGCCCGGATCGACCGAGCTCACGAGCGCGCCGGCCGGCTTCGGCAAGCCGAAGGAATTGGCGAGCGTCTGGTTGACGCCTTGCACCGCCACGCCGAGCCGGCCGCGGCTCACATGGCCGTTCTTCACGAGTTCGTCTTTGACACGCATCGCTTCGTCGATCGGAATCGCGAACGACAGGCCCTGGAAGCCGCCCGTCTGCGAGTAGATCATCGAGTTGATCCCGATCACCTGCCCTTGCAGATTGAACAGCGGACCACCCGAATTGCCCGGGTTGACAGGCACGTCTGTCTGAATGAACGGCGTGTAGTTCTCGTCGGGCAGCGAGCGGCCCTTCGCGCTGATGATGCCCGAGGTCACGGTGTTCTCGAAACCGTACGGCGAGCCGATTGCCACGACCCACTGACCGACCTTGCTTTGCTGCGGATCGCCAATCTTCACGACCGGCAGGTTCGAGGCGTTGATCTTGATCACGGCGACGTCGGACTGCTTGTCCGTCCCGATGACCTTCGCGCGGAATTCGCGCTTGTCGGTGAGCTTGACCGTGACGACGTTCGCGCCGTCGATCACATGCGCATTGGTCAGGATGTAGCCATCGTTGCTGATGATGAAGCCCGAGCCCAGGCTCGCGCTCGGGGTGGCGTCGGGTTGCGCGTCGCCATCGCCGTCATTGAATCCGGGGAACTGGCCGTAAAAGCGCTTGAAAAACTGATAGAACGGATCGCTCGGATCGATCGGCAGCTGTTGCGCGCGGTGCGCCGTGCGCTTCACCACATGCTTCGCACTGATATTGACCACCGCCGGACCGTAGGCTTCGACGAGCCCCGAGAAGTCGGGAATGCCCGTCTTCGCCGCGGCCTCGGCCGGCATCATCGGCGCGGCGTACGCAGCGGAGATGATCTGGGGATCGGCATGGCGCGTGCCCGCGACATAGCCTCCGGATACGGCGAGTGCAACCGCGAGCGCGATTGCCCCGCGCGACAGAAATGTCCTGTTCATCGAGTGGGCCTCCTTGCTTGATGGAACGCAGAGTAAGGGGCCTGGCTTAAAGGAGCCTTAACGGTGTTCGCGCGTGGCCCCGCGCGGCTAGGCAGGCGCCCGGCGGCTCAGAACCGCACCGTGACGAGCAGCCCGCCAAGCGGTGCTTCGCCCAGTTCGACCGTCGCGCCGTTTTGCGTGGCAACCCGCTTGACGATGGCAAGACCGAGCCCGCTGCCCGAGACGTCGGCACGGGCGCGCGCCGCCGCGTCGCGGTAAAAGCGGTCGAACACGCGCGCGCGCTCCTCGGGCGGAATGCCGGGGCCGCTATCGGCAATCTGCACGCAGGGACGGCCTTGCTCGTCCACAGCCAGGGCGACATCGATACGCCCGCCCGGCGGCGTGTATTTGACGGCGTTGTCGAGCAGATTGCCGAACATCGCCCGCAACGCGTCCGCATCGGCCGTGACGGTGGCCGCCTGCGCGTCCTCGAAGCCGAGATCGACGCCGCGGCGCAGCGCAAGCGGCGCATGCGCGGCCACGCACTCCGCCAGCAACAAGCGCAGGTCGACAGCATCGCGCACGGCGCCCGTAGCGGGTTCGGCACGCGCGAGCGCCAGCAGTTGCTCGGCAAGACGCGTCGCCCGTGTCACACCGGCTTGCAAATCGTCGAGCGCCTCGCGGCGCGAGTCATCGTCGCGCGCTCGCGCCACGAGCTGCGATTGGATCTGGACGGCGGCGAGCGGCGTGCGCAGCTCGTGTGCGGCATCGGCCACGAAGGCGCGCTGCGTATCGAGCGCCTCGGTCAGCCGCGCGAGCAGGCCGTTCAACGCACGCACGAGCGGCTGCACTTCGAGCGGCAGCCGCCGGTCGGGCAGCGGGTCGAGCGCCTCGGGGCGCCGTGCGTTGAGTGCGCGCGTCACTCGGCCCAGCGGCGCCAGCCCGCGGCCGACGATCACCCAGACGGCAAGCCCCAGAAGCGGCAGCAGCACGATGAGCGGCCACAGCGTTCTCAGCGCGACGTTCGCGGCCAATCGGTTGCGCACCGACACGGGCTGCGCGAGCTGGACGACGTTGTCGCCGACGATCGCGCCGTACACGCGCCAATCGCCGCGCTCGGTGCGCTCCGTCGAAAACCCGAGTTCGGCGCGCGGCGCGAGCGGCGCCCGCGGATGCGAGTAGTACATGAGCGCGCCCGTGCGGCTCCATATCTGGATGACGATGCCTTCGTCGGCCTCCTTGTGCGCGCCGAAGATTTGCGAGAAAGGCTCGGACGGCAGCGCGGCCGCGATCTCCTGCAACTGATAATCGAAGAGTTCGTTGGCCTCGGCAAGCGCCTGGCGATAGATGAGCCAGCCCGCGGCGCCCACACCCGCCACGACGATCGCGAGCAGCCAGAGAAGCAGTTGATGACGAATGGAACGCATTGAACAGGATGAGAAGACCGCGAAGGGGGCGCTCAGGCGTCCTTCGCGATCATATAGCCGAGGCCGCGCACGTTGCGGATGAGCTCCGCGCCGAGCTTTTTGCGCAGCGCGTGAATATAGACTTCGACGGTATTGCTGCCGATCTCCTCGCCCCAGCCGTACATTTTTTCCTCGAGCTGGCTCTTGGACAGCACGGCGCCCGGGCGCGCGAGCAACGCTTCGAGCAGCGCGAATTCGCGCGCCGACAGCGCCACCGGCGCGCCGTCGAGCGTGACCTGATGCGCCGCCGGATCGAGCGTCAGCGCGCCGTGGCGGATGACCGACTCGCTGCGCCCCGCCTGCCGTCTGATCAGCGCCCGCATGCGCGCCGCCAGCTCATCGAGGTCGAACGGCTTGACGAGATAGTCGTCCGCGCCGGCGTCGAGCCCCTTCACGCGGTCCGCGACGGCATCGCGCGCGGTCACGATCAGCACCGGCATCGCCAGCCCGCGCGAGCGCATCGCGCGCAGCACGTCGAGGCCGTCGCGCTTGGGCAGCCCGAGATCGAGCAGAACCAGGTCGTACGGCTCGCCGGCCGCGGCCGTCAGCGCACTTTCGCCGTCTTGCACCCAGTCGACCGCGAAACCGTCGCCGCGTAGCGCTTTACGCACGCCTTCGGCAATCATCTTGTCGTCTTCGACCAGCAATATCCGCATTGCATCCGCGCGCCGGAACGCGCCGTTGTCGTCCATGAAGCGCATTGTAGCGGGCCCGGCGTATCGTCGCGGCATCGCGGAGGCGGCGCGCCGCTCTACAATGTCGGCTTTGCCCGACCGTTCGCCATTCCTTTCGTGCCTTTCATGACGATCGCCCCGCTTGCCGCGCCGCTCCATCGAATTTGTCGTCTCGTCCTGTCTTCGATCGTTCCGCGCCGCTCGGAGGCGCCGTCCACGATCGTGCGGCCACGCCGTCCTGCGCCGTGTCATGCGCGAAGCGCGGCCGTGTTCGGTTTGGCGGTGGCGCTCGCTTTCTCGGCAGGCGCGAATGCGCGCCCGCTCAAACACCGTCCGCGCATCAACGTCAGCACCGAATTGCCCGCCACGGTGACACGCGCATTGGCGCGCGCCCACGTGCCGCTCAATTCGGTCAGCGTGGTGATCGAGCGCATCGGCAACCCGACGCCCGTCGTCGCGCTCAATGCCGCGAAGCCGATGCTGCCCGCCTCGACGATGAAGCTCGTGACCACCTATGCCGGCCTCTCGATGCTCGGGCCCGATTACCGGTGGCGTACACGGGCCTACGCCGACGGAAATGTCGACGCAAACGGCGTGCTGCACGGCGATCTCTACATCCAAGGTACCGGCGATCCGAAACTCGTGCCGGAAGAGCTCGTCGATCTCGTCGACAATATCCGCAAGAACGGCATCACCGGCATCGATGGCGCGCTCGTGCTCGACAAGCGCTTTTTCGATCCCACTACGCGCGATCTGCCGCCTTTCGACGACGATGCGAACGCTCCCTATAACGTCGGGCCCGATCCGCTGCTTTACGCGTTCAAGTCGCTCTCGTTCACGCTGACGCCGGCCGGGGATGGCTCGGTCGCCATCGACGTGCTGCCGCCGTTGGCCCAGCTCAAGATCGACAATGCGCTGCATACGAGCCCGGGGCCCTGCGTGGGCGCCGCCACCGAGGCCGCCACGCCGAACGTCACGCCGCTTGGCGACGGCACCGTCGATGCCGCATTCGCGGGCGACTACCCCGTTCGCTGCGGCCCGCGAACCGTCAATCTCGCGGTGCTGGATCACACGGCCTTTTTCGCGGGCGGCTTCCTGGCGCTTTGGCGCGAGGCCGGCGGAACGTTCAAGGGCACGACGCACGAGGGCGCCGTGCCATTCGGCGCGCGGCTGGTCGCCACGCATCGCGGGCCCCCGCTCGCGGATATCGTCCGCGACATCAACAAGTTCAGCAACAACGTCATGGCGCGCAACTTGTTCCTCACGATTGGCGCTGTCGCGAGCGAGCCGCCCGCCACGCCGCAGAAATCGGCGATGGCCATCGAGCGTTTTCTGCATTCGCAAGGGCTCTCGATGCCCGCATTGACGCTCGCCAACGGCTCAGGGCTTTCGCGCGACGAAGAGGTCAGCGCGCTCGGGCTGGCCGAGGTGCTGCAAGCCGCAAACGCAAGCCCCGTCGCCCAGGTATTCGTGGCGTCCTTGCCGATCGCGGGCGTCGACGGCACGATGCGCAACCGGCTGCGCAACGAACCCGTGCTCGGCAATGCGCATATCAAGACCGGGACATTGCGCGACGTGCGCGCGATCGCCGGCTATGTCGCCGCCTCCAACGGCGAGACTTATGTCGTGGTCAGCCTGATCAACGACGACCATGCCGCCGCGGCGCGCGAAGCCCACGATGCGCTGCTCGAATGGGTCTATCGCGGGATGCGGTAGGCTCGAATACTTCTTCTAAGATAAACCGCGCCCGCGCGCTGCCCGAGCGTGTACGCTGTCGGGCAGCGATCGAGACGGCACGCCATGATTTGCCCCGCCGCTTCGATCGACCGAAAAGGGGACAGCAGCGCTGAGTCGCTGCCACAAGACCAAGGAAAAGAAACAGGAGGGAGACGTCATGCAATTCGATGCCGAATTGCTCCTCATCGCCATGGCGCCCGTCTTTCTCGCATGTATCGGCTGGGAAGCGTGGCACATGGCGCGTACGCGGGCCGGCGCGAACATCTACAACTGGCGCGACACGCTCTGCAACGCGGCGCTGGCGCTCATGCATCAAGGCGCCGACAAGCTCGCCTGGTTTGCCGTCGTGCCGGTCTATGGCTACGTCTATGCCCACTACCGGCTCTTGACCTGGGAGCCCGGTTGGCTCGCGTTCGCCGTGCTGTTCGTGGCACAAGACCTGCTCTATTACGTCTTCCATCGCATGAGTCATCGCGTACGCTGGCTTTGGGCCGCGCATGTCGTGCATCACTCGTCGGAGCGGCTCAACTTGTCGACCGCGTTTCGTCAAAGTCTCATGTATCCAATCGCGGGCATGTGGGTATTCTGGACGCCGCTTGCACTGATCGGGTTTCCACCCGGGCAGATCGTCGGCATCGTCCTCGTCAATCTCGCGTTTCAATTCTTCGTGCATACGCAGGCGTTCGGCCGGCTCGGCTGGTTCGAATACGTGCTGAATACGCCGTCGACGCACCGCTGTCATCACGCGCGCAATCCGCGCTACATCGATCGGAATTACGCGGGCGTGCTCGTGATCTGGGATCGCATTTTCGGCAGTTATGTCGTCGAAGATCCAGCGGATCCGCCCGAATACGGCATCGTCGACGGACCCGCGACGCATAACCCACTCAAGGCCACATTTCACGAATGGGCTTCGATGTTCGCCGACGTTGCCCGCGCCAACGGCATGACAAACAAGCTGCGCGTACTCGTTGCGCCGCCCGAGTGGGCGGCGGCGCTTCGCACCGTACGCTAGCGCCAGCCCTTTGCATCAACATCACACAGGTTCAAGCCAGGCCACACATACGAGGAGATGAAGTCGATGGAAATCAGTCATAAAACGCAATCGAAGCGCCTTGTGCGCGCGGCGCAAGCGGCTGTCGCCAGTGTCGCGTTCGCATTGCTCGCCGCCTGCGGCGGGGGCGGCGGCTCCAGCACGCCCGCGAGCTCGACGCCGCCGGGCGGCGTATCGCTGAAGGTCGTCTCGTTCGGCGACAGCCTGTCGGACGTCGGCACCTACGCCCCGTTCGCCACCGGAAGCTTCGGCGGCGGCCGCTTCACGACGAATCCGGGGCAGGTGTGGACACAGGATGTCGCTAATTACTACGGCGATACGCTGACGGCCGCGGTGACCGGCGGCTTCGGCACGGCCACGACGGCGGCGGGCGGCTTCGGCTATGCGCAAGGCGGCGCGCGCGTTTCCCAGCAGCCTGGCATCGGCTATCCGACGGCTACGACGGTGCCTGTCGCCACGCAGGTGCAGAACTATTTGACCCAAAAAGGAAGTTTCAACAGCGGGCAACTGGTCCTCGTGCAAGGCGGCCCGAACGATGTCCTGATTGCGGCTCAGACGATCGCCGCGGCACCGACCAACCCGACCGTCATCGCGCAGCAGCAGGCCAACGTCGTATCGGCGGCGACCTCGCTTGCGGGCGTCGTCGGCACGATTTTGCAAAATGGCGCGACGAAGGTCGTCGTGGTGAACGTGCCCGATATCGGCAAAACGCCGCTCGGCGTCGCGTCATCGGACGGCGGTGCGCTGCTCACTGCGCTCAGCAGCGGCTTCAATACGGCGTTCAGCACGGCACTCACCGCCACCGGGCTGATGAGCAAGGTCGTCTTCGTGGATTCGTTCTCGTTCATCGACAGCATCGTGGCGACTGCATCGGCGAACGGCTTTTCCGTTTCGAATACCGGCACAGCTTGCAATTTGACGGCGATGCAGACAAACGCGACGAACTATGCGACGGCGAACCCGAGCGTACTGCAACCGGGGGAAACGCCGGCTCAGTTCGGCGCCTCGCTCGCGTCGTCGCTCTTTTGCTCGCCGCAGGTCTACACGGCAGCCAACGCGGATCAGACCTACATGTTCGCCGATTCGGTGCATCCGACCACGCGTTTGCATTTGCTGTTCGCTCAGCAGGTCGAAAAGCAGATCGCCGCGGCCGGCATCGGGCATTGATGAGTGGGTAGTTTGATCACTTGACGGCGCGCAGCGCCCAGCCCCAGGGCATCGGGGCAGGGCGCTGCGCGCCGCATGGGCTCGGCGCTACCTCATTCCTGGCGCTTTCGGCCACATGAGCTGCACCGATCAAGACCTGAGCCTATCGCCACGAGCACGCTTGCATTACGCTACCACCACATGCGTATGGCCAAGCGTGCGCCGCTTAGCCTTCTTCACCACGATGTCCACATCACGGCCGAGCCGGTTCAGACACTCGATCATCTTGGCTTGACTGATGCCTCGGAATTTTCCTCGCAGCATTTCCGAGAGCTTCGGTTGCGGCATCCCCAACAGCGCGGCCGCCCGCTGCTGCGTCAGATGCCGACTCTTGATGATTTCACTGATCTCGTGCGCGAGCCCTGCTTTGACGAGCATCTCGTCCGCCCCGGGATAGCCTAGGTCTGCATAGGGGTTATCGCTGCCTTGCTCAATGGCAATGCCATCGATGGTCGCTACTCTGCTCATGTCCGTGACTCCCTTTCCAACGCATCCACCGCTTTCAAACGCCGCTCGATCAATTCCATATCGGGCTTCGGCGTCGCGATACCGGTCGTCGCCTTCTTCTGGAAACAATGCACCACATACACCGCTTGCGCGTACCGCACGGTGTACACCGCACGATATGTATCGCCCTGGTGGTCCTCCACCACTTCTAGTACGCCCGCTCCGCCGAAGCCCTTCAACGGTTTGGCTTGACTATGCTTCCCGCCCACTTGAGCCAAGTGCAGTGCATAGCCGAAGGTGTCTTGCACGCCTTCCGGCATAGCACTCAAATCCTTTTTCGCTGAGCCCACCCAGCGCAGCGGTTTGATCGCCACCAGCATCGTCGCATTATACCCAAATATAGATAAACCATTCCGGTTATGGCGACCCGCTGCAAGTTCCTTCGAAGCAACACGCGTCCCTCTCGCCGGCACGAGCCGCCTATATTGACGGCACGCCGGCAGCGACTCACCGTTTGGCTCCCGATATAGGAACAAGCCCCGCGCCTCAGGACGCCGACGGTGCCCACCTTCGACAGCTCGACCGTTGACAGCCGTATCGGAACTCTTTACATTTCCCTGCCTTATACCTAGCAGTCCACTACAGTCGGCCTAACCGACGAAAGGAACAGCCCGCTCATTACCGGCCTGTTTCGATTCAGCGTGATACCCCAAAAGAGGCAAGCAATTGTTGGAGAAACAATGCTTGACCTGCCTCATTTTTCTGTCTCTCCCGGCAGAGCCGATGCGCCGCCGTTTTTGCGCTGTGCATCCGATCCGCTCAGTCAGCTGATCCTCTACGTCCGGGCGATGCCAACCGAAATTGGCATTCTCGATCCCGTCGTCGTCGCGCTCACCCAAGGTCTGCCCTTGACGAGCCGAAAAACTTGGCCTGCACATATCACAGCGAGCGCGGTGGTGCTGCGGGAAGAATCGATCTTGGTCGTCCGACACGAGACGCTCGGCAAATGGCTGCAACCCGGTGGGCATGTCGAAGAAGGAGAGCATCCCATTCAGGCCGCATTGCGCGAGGTCACGGAGGAAACCGGATTGTCTTGCTCGGTGCACACGTGGCATCGCGTGCATCCTTTCCCGGTCGATGTCGACGTGCATGAGATTCCGTCGAACAGCCGCAAAGGCGAGCCATCGCATCTTCATGTAGATTTCCGGTATCTGATAGACGTTGGCGCGCGCGCCAAGTCGCCCGAGATGGAATGCGAATATCGAAGCCTGGCCACGATCACCGAACCGAATCTCTGCTCGCTGTTCGTCAAGCTCGGGCGTATGGGCATCCTGCAAACGGAGGCCGAAGCGCGATGAGCAGGCATTTCTTCTCGACGATTCTGCAGCACGTGCCGGCCGACGTTGAGTCAATCGTGATCGTCACTCACCTCGTGCCTGACGTGGACGAATTCGTGCTGGCCCTGAACGACAAGATCTCCGTCTCCGCCGTGATCCCGAAACCCAGCTCGTTGAATCGAAGCGTATTGTCGAAGATCGAGCGGAACGTTCCGATCTTGAACTACACGAGGCGTGCGATTACATCGCAGTCGACGGCCTTTCTAAGCGATCTGAAAAGGCATGTCCGCGATAAACGATTCGCCATCATCGATACCGGCGGCTACTTCTCTCACGTCCTCGACGACATGACGAAGCCGAACGAATTCAATCTGGCCGGAATCGTGGAAGACACGGAAAACGGTCACAAAAAGTACGAATCATTCCTTGCAAAGAGCGATGAACGGCGCGAACTTCCTTTCCCCATTCTTTCTGTTGCTCGTAGCAAGCTCAAGGAGCCAGAGGATTTCCTCGTTGGGCAAGCCGTCGTTTTTTCGGCGGATGCGCTCTTGCGCGAGTGCGGCATTCTATTGACGGGCAAGCAGGCCGCCGTGTTGGGCTACGGAAAAATCGGAAGCAGCATCGCCGCGAATCTGCGAGCGAAAGGCGTCAGAGTGGACGTTCACGATTCGAATCCGGTTCGCCAAGCGCTCGCTTGCGCACACGGGTACAGCTTGGGCAGCCGAGCAGCCTTGCTGAGCCAGGCCGACGTGATATTCGGTGCCACTGGAAACAAGTCGGTCCGCGTAGCCGATATCGAAGCCATGAAGCAAGGCGCATTCATCTTCACGGCCACATCGGGCGATGACGAAATCGACGGCTACGACGATATCCTTGCCCGTCGCAAGCCGTCGACTCTGCATCCTCGCGTCTGCACGCTGGCGTCGAGCAAAGGAACAACCTATCTCTGCAACGATGGCAACGCCATCAACTTTATGCATGGCGGCGTGCTGGGCCCGTTTATCAAATTGGTTCAGGCCGAACTGATCTTCGCCCTATCTCAGCTTGGCACTGCGCATCGCGACCGTATTCGCCATCTCAGCGACGAGTCCAAGCGTTTTATCGCTGATCTCTGGCTGTCTCATTTCCACCCTCCACGCCTGAACGAGCAATGAGTCAAAACTATGCTTCACCGTCGCCCGCATCGATTCGGCCTGTCATCCAAGTACTGCGCGCCGAACTCGCGACGACGTTCGACGAAAGTATCGTGGCGCACGATATCGCCCATCTCGAACGCGTCGTTCGCAGCGCTGCCGACATCTGCGACACCGAACCGAATGCCGATCGGCTCATCGTCGCCGTCGCGGCACTGCTGCACGACTTCCATCGCGTGCTCGAAAAGCAGCACCGCCGTCATGTCGCGCCCGAGGAAGCCGAACCCGAGTTGCGGCGCTGGCTCGCGGGCTCCACAGTCGTGCCGGCGAACGCTATCGATGACATCTGCGCAGCCGTCAATTTCACCGAGTACTACCGCTGCGCGGGCCACGATATCGAATCGATGGCGCCGTCGCTCGAAGCCCGGATCGTCCGCGATGCGGACATGCTCGATGCCCTCGGAGCCGTTGGCATCGCCCGGGCGTTCATGTTCGGCGGTTATTTGGGCGAGCCGATGTGGGTGGAAACGGATCCTGCATCGCTCGGCGGAACGTTCGTCCCGGGCAAGGCCACCTCCGTGGTTCATCACTTCCATGAAAAGCTTTTCCGGCTCGAATCGGAAATGCTCACAGATCAGGGGAAAGCGCTGGCCCGTGCGAGGACCGACTATATGAGGAGCTTTATGGACGCGCTCATGGACGACTTGCGGCCCCGGTCCGATTGCTGAGCCGCTCGCTGCCGCCATCACGAACAGCCCGATCGGTTTAGGCGGATCGGGCTGTTTCATTGCGCGCGGCCCTCTCGTTTTGCGCCGTCACATGACGGCTATGCCAAGCATTCGCGCAATGCTGTTTATCGCGAAAGCATCACCTCTAATGCAGCCTCCTTCCGTAAGCCGCTCTGAGCAAACGCCATCATTTTTGCCGGCAACTTGCGGACCGTACCGTTGGTGGTCGCGGCAATCAAACAGGTCGGAACAATAAGTCCGAAACCTATCGTCGAAATAATAATTGCCAAAGGGGAGCGCAACCACATGAGCGCCCCAAGCCATAAGATCGCTCTGCCATGCGCTTGCCGAATGAGTTCCGGTGCACTCGAGAACGGACTCGGTTCGGCAGCCAGAGGCCTCCCGACGAGATTCACGGCGACGCACGTCAGTGCGATCATGCGCCAGATCGTCACTTCGTGCGCGTTCCGAAGCAACGCGTTCATCCAGCTCCGAAACTCCAGATAATGCGGGTCGTTGAAGTTGATTTCACCTCGCGCGGCAGCGTCAAAGACGCCATCGCGAATTTCGAAGAAGCGCTGCCGCACAGCGTCCACGATGAGACTTTGCAGCGGCCCATAGACCAGCGCCAGGATCGCCGCCACCCCCAACAGATTCAGCAAGGCGTTCGCTATACCCAGATCATTCATGTTCATCTCCGTTTGGTGTCGGTGCGTGTCCCGTCCTCGCGAGCCCGCTGCTCGCTCGCTGGGCATCGAATAGCTTCTCCAAATCCTTGGAGCGCTTCGACATGCTGCCCACCTTTCGACAGCGCAGCCATCGCTCCAGGAAGCCCCACAACACGGCAACGATCGTCGTAACGACCCACGGTTTCGCAGAGGCGCCGCCTTCGGCATCGGTCAAGTAGCTCAGCGCAAAATTCGCGGCAGTGGTTTGACCTGCGAGCGCCTGGATAGACAGGTACCCGTAGTAAGCAAGGCCCAAGAAACATAGGGCCCAGACCGCATCTGTCGCCAAGCTGAACGCGCGGTCCGCGACCGCTATTGCGAACAAACCAGGGGGCGGACCGTCTGCCCTCGCTGCTTCCGTCTTTCTCTTCGTCATTGATGATCCGCTCGGCCTCGCGATCTCCCGCGCCGGGCGACGCTGCGGCCAATATAAAAATGGACGCGGTGACACACTCGGTTCTTCCCGTTGATCGGCGGCGCATTCCAGATTCCCACTAGAAAACCGCGGAACTGTAGCACCCGCTGCACAAGCGCGAGCGGTGTAGCGAAATTTTTCGGAAGGATGAACGAGCCCGGCAACGAGGCGGACCGGCGAGCCCGAAGGCAGGCCCGCCTACCCAGCCGGTTGGTCCTATTCGCCCGCCTCGAATGCAGCCGCCGCGCGCCCCAGCCGATCGTTCACCGCGATCCATGCTGCCGTTTCAGGCAGCTTCTCGACCAGGATCCGCGTGACATCGGCACGGTCCAGTGCGCGCAACAAGCCGTAGAGCTCGCGCGCATAGACATGCGGATCTTCCGGCGCTGCCACGAAATGCACGCCGCCCGCATCGGCCCATGCACCCGCACTCGATGTGCGCGCAACGAGCGCAACGCGTGCACCCGTTCTGCCGGCATCTTCGAGCAGCGACTGCAGCACATCGAAAGCAGCCAGCGTGAGCGGCGTACGCGGCGCATAGTGCGCTTTCAGCGTCCCCGAAGCACGCGGCGCAGTGGCGTCCCCGCCGTCGGGCAGACGCGGGGCCACGCCGAGTACGTCGGCAATCTCCACAGGCGTCACGCGTCCTGGGCGCAGCAACGCCGGAAACCCGCGCGACAAATCGAGAATCGTCGATTCGATTCCCACCTCGCACGCCCCCCCATCCAGCACATAGACGCTATCGCCGAATTCTTCGCGCACGTGCTGCGCCGTGGTCGGACTGACGTGACCGAACCGGTTCGCGGACGGCGCGGCGACGCCGCCATGGCCCGAGCGCCGCGCATCGAATGCGTCGAGCAGCGCCTGCGCCACCGGATGCGAAGGCGCGCGCAGGCCGACCGTGTCCTGCCCGCCGCTCACCGCCGCGGGAATATGCGCCGCGCGCTTGAGGATCAGCGTGAGCGGCCCCGGCCAGAACGCGTCGATGAGTCGTTTGGCATCGGGCGGCAATGCCTCGACCCAATATTGCGGATCACCGTTGGGTCCCAGATGAACGATGACGGGGTGGTTGGACGGCCGCCCCTTTGCAGCATAGATGCGCGCCACCGCTGCCGGGTCCTGCGCATCGCCGCCGAGCCCATAGACGGTCTCCGTCGGAAACGCGACGAGCTGCCCCGCATCGAGCAGCGCGGCGGCCTCTTCGATTCGCTCCGCGGGAACGGCTTGCCCGGGAAAGGGGGATGGGCTGGGTGACATCGGGATGCGAGTTCCTGGCGTGGATGGCAGCGCGTATACGGTGGCGGTGGCAGTTGCGCTCGGGCGGTTCAGGTTCGATGGGCGAAGGGCCCGCCTCAGCCGAGCGGAATATGCATCAGACGGGCACAATCGCGCGCCGCCGTGCGGGCTTCGTCGAGCGTGGCCGCCGTGAAATTGATGTGCCCCATCTTGCGACCGGGCCGCGCCTCCTCTTTGCCGTAGAGATGCAGCCGTGCCGTTGGCATCGCGGCCACCTCCTGCCATGGCGGCGTGACCGGCGTGGCCGTCCCCGCACCGGCGGCGCCGGTCGGGCCACTGCCCGCGAACCAGACGTCGCCGAGAATGTTCAGCATGACGGCCGGCGAGTGCTGACGCGGATCGCCAAGCGGCATGCCCGTCATCGCGCGTACCTGCTGCTCGAACTGGCTCGCCGCGCAGGCGTCGACCGTATAGTGACCCGAGTTGTGCGGCCGTGGCGCCATTTCATTGGCGACGAGCGATCCGTCTTCGAGAACGAAGAACTCGACGCACAGCACGCCGACATAACCGAGCGCCTCGGCGATCCGCTTTGCGGCCTGCTGAGCGCGCTCGACGAGCGCGGCCGGCGCGTCGGGGGCAGGCACGACCGTCAGCGCGAGCACGCCGTGACGGTGAATATTTTGCGCGAGCGGATAGACGGCCGTCGCGCCGCTGGCGCTGCGGGCGACGAGCGCCGATACCTCGAACTTGAGCGGCAGCAGCTTCTCGAGCACGCAAGGCACGCCCGAGAGCGCGCTATGTGCATCGCGCACCGCATCCGCGCTCGTGACGCGCACCTGGCCTTTACCGTCGTAGCCAAGTCGCGCCGTCTTCAGAATGCCCGGCAGCACGGCTTCGAGTTCGGCGTCGGACAGCGCGGCAAGCGCCTCGGGCGATTCGATCACGACATGCGGCGCGACCGGCACGCCGCAGCTTTCGATGAAGCGCTTTTCTGCAATGCGATCCTGCGCAATCGCGACGCAACGCCCCGCGGGGCTCACGAACGTGCTGCGCCCCAGAAAATCGAGGCTGGCGGCCGGCACGTTCTCGAATTCGGTCGAAACCGCCGCGCATAGACGCGCAAGCTCGGTGAGGGCCGCCTCGTCGGTATACGCGGCACGCAGATGCCGATCGGCCACACGGCCGGCCGGGCTCGATTCGTCGGGGTCGAGCACGGCGACACGGTAGCCCATCGCCTGCGCGGCGAAGCAGAACATGCGGCCGAGCTGGCCGCCACCGACCATGCCGAGCCACGCGCCGGGCAGAATCGGGGAAACAGGGGTCATGTCAGAACTCATTTCAGTGTGGTCTCACGCGCGGGCGCGCCGGCGTCGGCAGCCGCATGTACATCGAGCGATACAACATTACAGCGGTGGCAGGACCATCGATCGCGCCACCTCGTTTTGGCGCTCGCGAAACGCCGCGAGACGCTTCGCGTAGTCGTCCGATGTTCCGGCCAACAACGCGACCGCAAACAGCGCCGCATTGGCCGCGCCTGCTTCGCCGATGGCGAACGTCGCCACGGGCACGCCCTTGGGCATCTGTACGATCGAATGCAGCGAATCGACGCCTTTCAAATATTTGCTCGCGACGGGGACGCCGAGCACGGGCACGGTCGTCTTCGCCGCCAGCATGCCCGGCAAATGCGCCGCGCCGCCCGCGCCGGCGATGATCGCGCGCAAGCCGCGCGCACGAGCCGATTCCGCGTACGCGAACATCTCATCCGGCATGCGATGCGCCGAGACGACTCGCGCTTCGTACGGTACACCGAACTCCTGGAGGATCGAAACAGCGTGCTTCATCACCTCCCAATCGGAGTTCGAGCCCATCACGACGCCGATGAGCGGCGCCGCGTGCGTATGGGTGGAATCGGTCTTGACTGCTTCGCTCATCGTGCGCGGTCCTTCGCTTTCGCCAACTTTCGTCAAATCAATCGTATCGTTCGATCGCGGCCGCTCGCTTACGCGAGCTTTTGCCCCGTCAAACGCTCGAGCGCTTCGCGGTACTTCTCGCTCGTCTTCGCAACGACATCGGCCGGCAGTTTCGGGGCCGGCGCCGTCTTGTTCCAGGGCTGCGTCTCGAGCCAGTCGCGCACGAACTGCTTGTCGAACGACGGCGGATTGCTGCCCACCTGATATTGATCGGCGGGCCAAAAGCGTGACGAATCGGCCGTGAGCGCCTCGTCCATCAGATAAAGCTTGCCGTGGTTGTCGAGCCCGAATTCGAACTTCGTATCGGCGATGATGATGCCGCGCGTCGCCGCGTACTCCGATGCTTCCTTGTAGAGCTTGATCGAGATATCGCGGATCGTCGCCGAGAGTTCCGTACCGATGCGCCGCTCCATCTCATCAAACGTGATGTTCTCGTCGTGATGCCCAAGCTCGGCTTTGGCAGCCGGCGTGAAGATCGGCTCAGGCAGCTTCTCGGCATTGGAAAGACCCGCCGGCAGCGCCACGCCGCACACGGAGCCCGTCGCCTGGTAATCCTTCCACCCGCTGCCGGCCAGGTAGCCGCGCACGACGGCCTCGACGAGAATCGGCTCCAGGCGCTTCACCACAACCGAGCGCCCCTTCACCTGCTCCACTTCGTCGGGCGCGACGACGGTCTCGGGTGCCACGCCCGTCAGATGATTCGGCACGATGTGCGCGAGACGCTCGAACCAGAAGTCGGCCATCTGATTCAGTACGCGGCCCTTGTCGGGAATCGGCTCGCCCAGCACGACATCGAACGCCGACAGGCGATCGGTCGTCACGATGAGCAGGCGGTCGGCGCCGACCGCATAGTTGTCGCGGACCTTCCCGCGGCCCAGAAGGGGCAGCGAGCGAAGCGAGGATTCGTAGAGGGTAGACATCGTCGTGGACCGTCAGTCGTCAATAAGGAATACAGATCAATGCTGCGTCGTACGGCATCGGCTGGATGAACCGGCGAACAGCACGAAAAAGTGCGACACGAACCTATACCAAACAAAATGCAAACGCCGTTCCCATCGATGCAGCGGGAACGGCGAGGCGTCGAAACTGCCTTCAGCTCAGCGCACGACTTGCGCGAGCTCGCCGGACTTGTACTTTTCGGCGATCTTCTCGAGCGGCAGCGGCTTGATCTTGGCCGCCTGCCCCTCGCAGCCGAACGCGCGATAGCGGTCCACGCAGATCTTCTTCGCGGCCTCACGGGCCGGCTTCAGATAGTCGCGCGGATCGAACTTGCCCGGGTTCTCGAACAGATAGCGTCGGATCGCACCGGTGATCGCCAGCCGCAGGTCAGTGTCGATGTTGACCTTGCGCACACCGTGCTTGATCCCTTCCTGAATCTCTTCGACCGGCACGCCATAAGTTTCCTTCATGTCGCCGCCGAACTCGCGGATTTCGGCCAGCAGCTCCTGCGGCACCGACGACGAACCGTGCATGACGAGGTGCGTATTCGGAATGCGCGCGTGGATTTCCTTGATGCGATCGATTGCGAGGATATCGCCGGTCGGCTTTTTCGTGAACTTGTAAGCGCCGTGCGAAGTCCCGATGGCGATCGCCAGTGCATCGCACTGCGTCTGCTTGACGAAGTCGGCCGCCTGTTCGACGTCCGTGAGCAGTTGCTCGCGCGTCATCGTGCCTTCGGCGCCATGGCCGTCTTCCTTGTCGCCCTTCATCGTTTCGAGCGAACCGAGCACGCCGAGCTCCGCCTCCACCGTCACGCCGATGGCATGCGCCATCTCGACGACCTTGCGCGAAACGTCCACGTTGTACTCGTACGAAGCGACGGTCTTGCCGTCGGCTTGCAGCGAGCCGTCCATCATCACGCTCGTGAAACCGCTGCGGATGGCCGCCATGCAGACAGCCGGCGATTGCCCATGGTCCTGGTGCATGACGATGGGAATGTGCGGATACGATTCGATGGCGGCTTCGATCAGATGGCGCAAGAACGGCTCGCCGGCGTATTTGCGTGCACCAGCCGAGGCCTGCATGATGACCGGCGCGCCGACCTCGTCCGCCGCCGCCATGATGGCCTGGACCTGCTCCAGGTTGTTCACGTTGAACGCGGGCAGGCCGTAGCCATGCTCGGCCGCATGGTCCAGCAGTTGACGCATTGATACGAGAGGCATGCTGAGTACTCCTTGAGATGAAAACCGGGTGCTCGTAGCGGCACTTTTTGTGCGAATGTGCGCGATTTTATCGCGAAGCGGCAGTGATCCCGTAGTTTCGGGCCGGATTGTGTCCGGCCGCCACGAATGACTGGCGCTCATGCGGGCCGGCGCCGCGACCGGAAACGGCGGCCGGCAGCCCATCGGCCGCCCGCCTGCCGCCAGGATCCGGCGCTCGCGCCCGAGCCGGCTTATGCCGGATCGCCAACGCGCACGATCTTGAGTGTATTGGTGCCGCCCGCCTGCCCCATCGGCTCGCCCACGGTCAGCACCACCATATCGCCGCGCGAGGCGAATCCCTTCGAGACCACCACCTCGACGGCCTGTTTGAGCGCCTGGTCACGGTCGCTGTTTGGCTCGATGGCAAGCGGCGTCACGTTGCGAAAGAGCGCCATCGCGCGCTCGCTCGCCACACGCGACGTCAGCGCGAAAATCGGCACGTGCGTCCAGTGACGCGAGAGCCACAGCGCCGTCGCGCCCGATTCGGTCAGCGCAACGATGGCCTTGGCGCCGAGATGGTAGGCCGTGAAGAGCGCGCCCATCGCAATGGATTGATCGATACGCGTAAAGGTGCGATCGAGAAAGTCGCGATCGAGCTCGACGTGCTCGGACTTTTCGGCCTCGATGCAAATCGCCGCCATCGCCTCGATCGTTTGCACGGGATACTTGCCGGCGGCCGTCTCGGCCGACAACATGACCGCGTCGGTCCCGTCCAGCACCGCGTTGGCTACGTCCGACACTTCCGCGCGCGTCGGCACCGGCGCATAGATCATCGACTCCATCATCTGCGTGGCGGTGATGACGAGCTTGTTCGACTCGCGGGCCATGCGGATCATGCGCTTTTGCAAGGCCGGCACGGCCGCGTTGCCCACTTCCACGGCCAGATCGCCGCGCGCGACCATGATGCCGTCCGACGCGTCCAGAATGCCCTGCAACGCCGGAATGGCTTCGGCGCGCTCGATCTTCGCAATCATCTTCGGCTTGATGCCGTATGGCATGCCGGCGATGTTCGCGAGCTGGCGCGCCATCTCCATGTCCGTCGCATTCTTCGGGAACGACACCGCGATGTACTCGACGCCGATCGCCATCGCCGTACGGATGTCTTCCATGTCCTTCGCCGTCAGAGCGGGAGCGGTCAGGCCGCCGCCCTGGCGATTGATGCCCTTGTTGTTCGAGAGTTCGCCGCCCACTTTCACGACGGTATGGATCTCTTCGCCGATGACACGCGACACCGTCAGCACGATCAGGCCGTCGTTCAGCAGCAGGACGTCGCCGGATTTCAGATCGCGCGGCAGATCGCGGTAATCGAGCCCGACGCGCTCGTCATTGCCGAGTTCACAATTCGCATCGAGGATGAACGGGCTGCCGGCCGTCAGCTGAACCTTGCCGTTTTCGAACTTGCCGACGCGGATCTTGGGGCCTTGCAGATCGGCCATGATGGCCACTTCCCGCCCCGTTTTGCGGGCTGCTTCGCGCACATGTTCGGCGCGCCCGCGATGGTCGTCCGCCGTGCCGTGCGAAAAGTTCAGGCGCACCACGTCGAGACCTGCCTGCATCATCTGCAAGAGGACTTCCGGCGAACTCGATGCCGGGCCGATAGTGGCGACAATCTTGGTGGCGCGATGCATGTAACTCCTCGTCTGGGTTGAGTCGTTGGTTGATCGCTGCGAGTTGGCGGAATGCGTCGGCGCCAACGCGATATCGGCGCTGGCGCTGGGTCGCGCGCCGGCTCGAACCGGCGTCGCTTTGTCAGAATGCGAATGTCCAGGAACCGCGGGGGCCCCGGAATCGGGCGCTCCCGCATCGGCCGGGGCCACCGCACGCGCGGCGGTTTTCGCGCCCTTCGCGCGCCGGGTACCGCTTGCGAGCCGGGCGCGCGCCGTCATCGTCAAGCCCGCGACTCGAGTACCTCGACCGCCGGCAGCTTCTTGCCCTCGAGGAACTCGAGGAATGCGCCGCCGCCCGTCGAGATGTAGCTCACCTTGTCGTGAATACCGTACTTCGCGATAGCGGCAAGCGTATCGCCGCCGCCCGCGATCGAAAACGCCGATGAATGCGCGATGGCCTCGGCAAGCGTCTTCGTGCCGTTGCCGAACTGGTCGAACTCGAACACGCCGACCGGACCATTCCAGACGATCGTGCCTGCGTTTGCGAGCTGCGAAGCGAGCGCGCGTGCCGTTTGCGGACCGATGTCGAGAATCATGTCGTCGGCCTCGATCTGCGCGACCGGCTTCGTCGTGGCCGCCGCGCTCGCGGCGAACTCCTTGGCCGTGACGACATCGCTCGGAATCGGCACCGAGGCGCCGCGCGCACGCGCCGCTTCGATGATGGCCTTCGCTTCCTCGACGAGATCGGGTTCCGCGAGCGACTTGCCGATGGATAGGCCCGCCGCCAGCATGAACGTATTGGCGATGCCGCCGCCGACGATCAATTGATCGACCTTTTCGGCGAGCGATTTGAGAATCGTCAGTTTGGTCGATACCTTCGATCCGGCGACGATCGCCACGAGCGGCCGCTTCGGATTGCCGAGCGCCTTGCCGAGCGCATCGAGTTCCGCCGCAAGCAGCGGACCCGCACAGGCGATGGGCGCATATTTCGCGATGCCGTGCGTCGTCGCTTCGGCCCGGTGCGCGGTGCCGAACGCGTCATTGACGTAAATGTCGCAAAGCTTCGCCATCTTTTGTGCGAGCTCGTCCGAATTCTTCTTCTCGCCCTTGTTCACGCGGCAGTTCTCGAGCAGCACGACCTGGCCCGGCGCGACGTTCACGCCGTTGTCGACCCAGTTCGCGACGAGCGGCACTTCGCGGCCCAGCAGCTCGGAGAGGCGCTTCGCGACGGGTGCCAGCGAGTCCTCAGGCTTGAATTCGCCTTCGGTGGGGCGCCCCAGGTGCGAGGTGACCATGACCGCCGCACCGGCCTCGAGCGCGGCCCGGATGGCCGGCACCGACGCGCGCACGCGGGTGTCTTCGGTGATGCTGCCGTGGTCGTCCTGCGGCACGTTGAGATCGGCGCGGATGAACACGCGTTTGCCGGACAGCTTGCCGTTCGCGATCAGATCGGTAAGACGCAATACTTGGCTCATGGGGATATTCGCTTGCGAAGTGGGTTGCGGGCGGGCATTGCGAAACGTGCGCGCACGCCGGCATCCCGGGCGCGCGCAGCGCGGCAAACGTGCATTTTAGCCGATCGATCCGCCGGGTCCCGTTCGGAAATGGAATTCGCCGAATTTTTGGCGCGCCGCCAGGGCGGTGCG
>Ga0209672_100394_pt1 | contig 26228 bp, 17 predicted proteins | sample AraplaCol_mMS_r2_FD_184273 | JGI IMG/M metagenome (GOLD analysis project Ga0209672, IMG submission 184273) | Arabidopsis root microbial communities from North Carolina, USA - plate scrape CL_Col_mMS_r2 (SPAdes) (version 2) | ecosystem: Host-associated > Plants > Roots > Endosphere | place: USA...
CATCGAACAGCAGGCCGATGCGCCCCTGGCGGAACTCGACGATGGCGATCTTCGAGGTTTCACGCGTGCCGCTCTCGGGCAGCTGCAACAACTGGCCCAGATGCACGATGGGTATCAAGCGTCCGCGCAGGTTGAACAAACCGAGCAGATAGCTGGGCGCCAGCGGTACCTGGGTGATGACGGCCGGGTAACCCACTACTTCCTGCACCGCCGTCACCGGCAGTACGAGTTCGGTATCGCCCAGGTGGAAGGAACCGAACAGTTCAGTGGCTTCCTGACGCGTCGACGTCGTGATGGCAGTGTCCATGGCGTTGCTCCGGTTCACGTCGTACGGCCGATGGTCTTGACCGCGTAATGGTGTTGCGCGCAATCGATCACGAGTTGGCGGCCGTTCTCGCCGCCCACGTCGACATGCACGAGCTTGATCCTGGTCTGGGCAATGAGTTGCTGGGCCATGCGCGCGTTCTGCTCGCCAATCAAGCCGTGCCGTGGCGCCTTGACGTGTTGCACCATGCAGGCACCGCCGACGATCACGGCTTCCACTTCGTCCTGCCGGGCACGGTCCAGTTGCATCATCGACAGCAGGGTGGGCACGGCGCCGGTGACGTACTTGGCGCCCTCGCCCGCCGGCTCCTGCGGCGACTCCGGCAGGAGGCAGTGCGCCATCCCGTAGATGCCGCGGCGACGCCACAGCAATCCAATGCCGACGCACGAGCCGAGGATGGCGCGCAGCACGTCGTTGCCGCTGCCGACCCTGACTTCGCACATGCGTACCTGGATATCCTCTCCCTCAGGCATGCATGCGTTCCTGTCGTCGATAGATCAGCGGCTGCTCGAAATCGAAGCCGACGTTGAGCCGGGTCAACGATTCCGATTCGCCGATGATCAGCACGCTGCCCGGCGACATGGCGCGGCGCACGTTCTCCAGCACGCTGCACTGCCCTTCCTCGTCGAAATAGATGAGGACATTGCGCAACAAGGTGATGTCGAAACGCGCGGCGCCATCCAGCCGTTTATGCAGGTGATGCTCGCGGAACACGATGTGCGAGCGCAGCGTGGGCGACGCCAGATAGCCGTCGCTGCTCGGCTGGAAATACTTCGCCAACCAGCCGGGCCTGGCGCGCTTGAGACCTTCGATGCTCTTGCCCTGATAGAAGCCTGCCTTGCCGACGGCCAGCACCTGACTGGCGATATCGGTGGCGAGGATCTGGTACTTGAAGGCCGGATGATGTTCGCGAAATTCCTCGCACATCATGGCCATCGAGTACGCCTCTTCACCGGTGGACGCCGCCGCCGACCACAGCTGCAGCGTGGCGCCGCGATGTTCGCGGAACCACTCCGGCAGCAGTTGCTGCCAGAGCTGATCCCAGATGCGCGGCGTGCGAAAAAACGAGGTCTCGTTGGTGGTCACCAGGTTGATAAAGGCGGACACCTCTTCCGGCTGCGCATCCAGCACCGCGAGGTAATCGCGGTACCGGTTGAGCGACAGCGCCTGCAGGCGGCGGCGCAGGCGCCCCTGCAGCAAGGTCCACTTGCGGTCCGCCATATGGATGCCCGTATGGCGCTGCACCTTGTCCAGCAACGCGCGCTGGGTGGCCAGGTCGATTTCGCTCTCGATCTCCATCGGCGCGATCCTCAGACCACGAACCGCTGGACCGTCCGATTCAGTTCATCGGCTCCCTGGGTGAGTGAGGTGGTGGAGCGCGCGATGGTGTCGCATGCCGCCGCGGATTTCTCGGTTTCTTCGGCCACCTGCTGGATCGCCGCGCTCACTTCGCGCGCCGCCACCAGCTGCTCGTCCGCACCACAGGAGATCTCGGAGATCGCCTGGGTGGTGCGGCTCACGCCGGCCACGATTTTTTCGAAGGCCTCGCCCGCCTGTTTGGAGATCTCGCTGCCCTGCGCCACGCGCTTGACCGATTCGTTGATCAGCTTGGAGATTTCCTTGGTGGCCTGCGAGGATCGTTCGGCCAGCTTGCGCACTTCGTCCGCCACCACCGAGAAACCCAGGCCGTGCTCGCCCGCGCGTGCCGCTTCGATGGCGGCGTTGAAGGCGAGCAGGTTGGTCTGGCTGGCGATTTCGCCGATCACCTTGATGATCTCGCTGATGTCTTCGGAGGATTTGTTGATCAGCTCCATCGACTCGATCGAGCGTGCGATCGCCTTGGCGCCGCGTTCGGCTTCCTGGTGGGTGTCCTTGGCGAGCTGATCGGCGCTGCGCGAGTTGGTGGCGATGGAGTTGATCGAGGCGGTGAGCTCTTCGATCGACGCATTCATTTCTTCCACCGTGGCGCCGAGCAGCTGCGCGCCGCTGGCCACGCCGCTGGCGCGGCCGGCGATCTCCTGCGAACTGCCGGAGAAGCCGCTGGCGTTGTCGACCACCTTGCCGATCACGCTGCGCAGGTCGCTCATCATCTGCTGGATGCCATCGGCGAGCTGATCGATGGGCTCGCTGCCCTCGACACGCACTTCACCGGTGAGGTCACCCTCGGCGGCCAGGCGCACCGTCTTGAGCAGGGCCTCGACCTTGCGCTGGTCGTCGGCGGCGCGGAGCTTCACGCCCTCTTCCATGGCCACTTGCGCGGTGACGTCGGTGGCGAACTTCACCACCTTGCTGAGTCGACCGTTACCGTCATAGATCGGGTTGTAGGTGGCCTGGATCCAGATCACCCGGCCGCCCTTGCCCAGTCGCTTGTAACGGCCCGCGTCGAATTCGCCGCGGTTGAGCTTGGCCCAGAAGTCCGCGTAGGCCGCGCTGGCCGTGTAGCTGTCCTCGCAGAACATGCGGTGATGGTGGCCCTGGATGTCCTCCAGTTCATAGCCCATCGCCTTGAGGAAGTTGTCGTTCGCGCTGATCACGTGGCCACTGAGATCGAACTCGATCATCGCCTGGGCTTTGTCGATGGCGTTGACCTTGCCTTCGAACTCCGCCTTCTGCTGGCGATTGGCGGTCACGTCCGTGGCGAACTTGATCACCTTGTACGGCTTGCCGTTCTCGTCGAACACCGGGTTGTAGGAGGCGTTGATCCACACTTCGCGGCCGTCGCCGCCGATGCGCTTGTATTCGCCGCGGTCGAGCACGCCCTTGCCGAGGTTTTCCCAGAATTTCTTGTACTCGGCGCTGGCCGCGTAGGCCGGTTCGCAAAAGATGCGATGGTGCTGGCCGCGGATATCCTCAAGCGTGTAACCCATCGCCTTGAGGAAGTTGTCGTTGGCGTGGAGCACTTTGCCCTTCAGGTCGAACTCGATCACGGCCTGCACGCGATGCAACGCCTCACTGACGGCACGAAGCTCATGCGGCACGAGCTGCAACTCCGGTGTCTCTTTTCCCATTGCCCTCTCCCCCGGTTTTTGAGCACGCATCGACTGCATGCCCGTGAAATCTCTGCGGGAGGGCGCTGGCACGGATCGCTGCGCGCAGCCATCCGGCTCCTCTTCCAACGACACAGCGCCGCCCCAGACACGTCGCGCGTGGGGCGTCGGCTACTGCGTTTGTTCCTCCCGCGTGAGAGGTATCGGCGTGGGAAAGATGGCCTTGAGGCCTGAAAACAAGGTGAAAAAGCGTGATATTCGCAAGATGCGTGAGATTGGCGATCCGATCGCTACTGCGCTGTCCGTTTCGCGAAAGCTGGATCGAGGCAATGTGATGGCCATCACAATGGATGGCCTCACATGCTCAAGATTTGCACCAACGGTCTATGGCTTAAGTCATAGCATTTTTATGGGTGCGATCGCCCTCAAGGTGCCGCTGCACGCTTCAGATTCGACTGCGGACGCGCCACGGCGTACATCTCCCACGCAATCTGCTTGAGCAAGGCCGTGCGGTCCGCACCGACAACGTAGAGATCGAAGTGCGTCTTGTTGGGCAGGAAGCGGATATCCGACTTCGCATGCAGTCCGTCGAGCACCGTCTTGAGCCGATGCGCCGAACCATCCAGGTAGAAGGTATCGGCGGTGCCTACGATCAGGTGGATCTTGCCGTCCAGGTCCGGCGCCAGCTGCGGCCACTGGGCCTGCAGGCGATGGGCGATGTCGTAGTGGTCGCGCCAGTAGTCGACGACGTTCGCGTTCACGTCACCGGTGTCGCGATCGAACATCGCCAGCGGACGGCCGTCGGCGCCGCGCGGCGAGAACACCCATTCGAACGACGCCATCTGGCCGCCGTAGCTGCCGAACACGCGCTCCAGCTGCGCGTACTGCTGGTAGGTGGCCACCACCTTGCCCTGGTCGCGCACGAGCGGATACGCGACGCCCTCAGCGTTGCGATAGACGTTGGCGTGCGCCGCATACAGGTCGACGCCGGTGAAATCGTGGAAGTCGCTGGGATCGGGCGAGGTGGACCAGGTGCCGCCAAAAATTTTCGGGTAGCGCGTCTGCAGCCACAGCGTGGCCCAGCCGCCGGAGGAGTGACCGTTGAGGAAACGGCCCGACACTTTGGCGTCCATGCGATAACTGGATTCCAGTTGAGGAATCAGCTCTTCGGTGAGCGCCTTGCCCCACGGCCCGTTGTTCACCGAGTCCACGAACTCATGCGTGCCGGTGGGCAGGGATTCGTCGAGCAGCACCCAGATCATCGGCGGCATCTGGCCGTTGGACATCGCCAGCCAGGTATTGGCGACGACGCCGGCGAAGTGATCCATGCCGCCGCCGAAGCCGTGCGTGTAATACACCACGGGATAGGTCGCGCTAGCCTTGGCATCGTAGCCGGGCGGCAGCAGGACCAGGCCGCGCATATGGATCGGCCGGCCCCAGAAGGCGGAAAGCGCGGGACTGACGAAGTCGATGGTCTGCACGTGCTTGCGCGCTTCGGGCAGCGCCTCGCGCGCCGCCGGATTGATCGAAGGCGACAGCGCCCACGGATCGGCCGCTGGCAGGCGCGCAGCAAGTTTGATCGGCGGCAGGCCGGTGGACGGCAAGTGCACCTTGGTGACAGCGCTGACCAGGTCGCCTTCGCCGCGGCCGCCGTAGTTGTAACTGTGGTTGCTGTCGAGCACCGCCTGCACGTAGTAATCGCCGGGCGCCAATTTGCTGAACGCCGCCGGATAGGCCTGCTGGTCGGCATCGATGTCGACGCCCTGCCCGGCCACCAGGCGATTCACTTCGCGCGCCGCCACGTTGACCTTGTCCGGCGAGAGCGGGTCGAGATCCACCTCCGCGACCTTGCCGTTCTTGGCGTCGGCCTCAGCGTCCTTGGCCGGCTCGGCGAACACCAGCAGGCGACCGGACGCCACGTCCGTGCCGGCCACCGCCAAGTCCACGTGGAAACGCTGCGCCACGCCGGCCGGCTCGGCGGCCAGGCAAGTGGCGGTGGCCAGTCCCAGGCAAAGCAGGACGGCAAGCTTCGATCGGTGTGACAGCATGACTAACTCCCGAGTGGGTGATCCCCTTTGGAACGAACCTTCAACGGATTCGCCGACAAAGTCCATCACCCTGGCTCACGCACGGGGAGCTTCAGGGGATGCGCTCACCGGCGCCATACCGCGGCGCGTCCTGTTGCCTGATCCAGTCCGCGAGCAGGCGGAAATAGCCGTCGGTGATGCGCGTGACGCGGCGGCTGCCATCGGGGTTCTGCACGAATTCGTACATGCCGTGATCGGTGTGCGGGAACACATAGAGGTCGATCGGCTTGCCCGCATGTTTCAGGGCGATCAGGCGTTCGCGCGTCACACTGCCCGGCGCTTCGCGATCGTCGCCGGCCAGCACCCATAGCTGCGGGGTGTTCAGTGCGCGGATGGCGCCGATGGCGTCGTAGTTCCAGAGGATATTGAGATTGTCGTGGCGGGGCGCGCCGGTGCGGCGCAAGTCGGCTTCCGACTCGGACAGCAGCTCGCCGGTGAACTCGCCTTCGATGGTATGCAGCCAGGGTTCGTTGGCGAACTTGCGCTTCACCGCGGCCAGCTGGTCGTAGCCGGTGGTGAAGTGCGAGGCCATCACGGCCTCGGTGGCGTCGGTGACCTCGCGCGCCTTGGCGATGGCGGCGGCGTCATAGCCCTTCTCACGCATTTCCAGCACGACTTGCTGCTGGTCTTCTTCCAGCGGCGTCATCACCAGGCCGAAACCCACGGCCACATAGTCGGCATGCGCCAGGGCCGCTGCACGCGGCGCCACCCAACCACCCTGGCTGCCGCCGAAGAACCCGGCTCGGGAATAGCGACCAGCCGCCAGCTTGCGCGCCTGATCCAGCGCCGCGGCGGCATCGTCGGCGAGCAATTCGAAGTTCTGCGTGTAGTCGCCGGCGGATGCACCGGTACCGCGCTTATCGTACGCAAACACGGCCAGGCCTTCGGCAGCGAACACCAAGGGGTAATAACCGCCAATGCCCGGCGTCTTTTCCGAACCATGCACAAACACCACCAGTGGCGGCTTGCCGTTGGACTGCGCCGGTTCGATCAACACGCCCGCCAGTTCAGTGCCGTGGCTGGTGAAGTGCGTCGGCGTTTCGCGCAGCGCCACTTTCGGCTGCGCGACGTAGCGTCCGTCGGACTGACGCACGCTCACCACGCCTTGTTCGCAGCTTACCGGTGCGTCTGCGCCGTTGACGTCGCCGCGATGGCCATCCACAAATGTGTAGCGCTCCGGTGCACTCGCGCCGCTGGCCGTGGGATTGGAGATCACGACGCGCGGCTTGCCCGCCTCGCCGTACACACCGTAGTCGCACGCGGCCGGCGCGGCGAACGCGACACCTGCCACCGAAACACCCAGCAAGCCTGCAACAAACCGTTTCATGCAACCGGCACTCCACCGTGGGGACGCCGCCACTATAGGCAGCGTCCCGCACGCCTCGCCCCTGCTATTGGTCAGGGCGCGCCAGGGGCCTTGGCCGCCTTGGCGGGCGACAGGCGCAGATCCTGGAAGTCGAAGCTGAAATCGGTGAGCGGCGATACCGGCTCCATGCGCACGTCGCGAATCTTGCCGTCGGCATCCAGCGCGTAGCTCACGAAGGCATCGGCGTTGAGTGCGCGATCATCCCAGCGCACGATGAAGGTATCGTGCTGCCACGGCGTCATGGTGCCCACCAGCTGCGCGGTCTTGGAGAAACGCATGCGCAGCTTGCCGCCCTGCTGGCTGACGTCGATATCGCCGTACCACGGATCGTGGAACGTGCCCGCATAACTGGCCAACGGCAACGTGGGCTTGCCGCTCTTGGCGCGCGCCACCTCGTGCTTGCTCCAGCTGTCGTCGGCATTGCCCTCGGACTTCTTTACCGCAGCCGCGTACGCGGCAGTCCAATCCTTCTTGTCCTTGCCCAGGTAAGCATCGAGCACGCGATACGTCACCGCGTTGAAGGCCGCGCCCGATTCCTGGTTGGTGAGCACCACCACGCCCAGGTGAAGTTCCGGCACCAGCGTCACGCGCGACACCATGCCCGGCCAGCCACCCGTGTGCCAGACCAGGCGTTGACCCTGGTAATCGGAGAGGAACCAGCCTTCGCCATAGCCGGAGAAATTCGGGCGCATCGATTTGAGTTCCGGCACCGGCGGCTCGGAAATCTTCATCGGTGTGAGCATCGACCACATCTGCTTCTGGCTGTCTTCGGAGAACAGCGCCTTGCCGTCCGGCAGCTTGCCGCCGGCCAGTTGCACGTTCATCCACTTGGCCATGTCGTGCACGCTGGCGTAGATGCCGCCTGCGCCCGAGTTGTTCGACCAGGCCATCGGCGGCACCGGCTTGAGTTCGGTGAAGTTGAACTTGGCGTGGCCCATGGCCACATCCATGCCGGGTTTGAGCTGGGTCATGTCGACCAGCGATTCATCCATGCCCACCGGCGCGAAGATGCGCTGGCTGATGAAGTCGGCATAACTCTGGCCCGACACCTGCTCGATCACCAGGGTGGCCACGGCAAACAGGATATTGTCGTAGGCATAGGCGCTGCGGAAGCTGGTGGCCAGCGGCACGTTGCGCAGGCGCTGCACGACTTCCTTGGTCGAGTACGAGGTGGGCGGCCAATACAGCAGGTCGCCTGCGCCCAGGCCCAAACCACTGCGGTGCGCCAGCAGATCGCGGATGCGCATTTCGCGCGTCACGTACGGATCGGACATCTGGAACCACGGCAGGTGATCGATCACGCGATCATCCATGTTCAGCTTGCCCTGCTCGGCCAGCATCTGCAGCGCTGCAGCGGTAAACGCCTTGGTGTTGGAGGCGATGGCAAAGCGCGTGCGCGCATCGACCGGCTCGGGCTTACCCGCTTCGCGCAGGCCGTAGCCTTGCTCCAGCACGATCTGGCCGTCCTTGACGATGGCGACCGCGATGCCCGGGACGTCGAACTGCTTGCGCACGCCGTCGACGTAGGCAGTGAAATCCTGCAGCTGGGCCGGCAAGGCCGGCTGTGCGTTGCTGGCGACGGCGGCCGTCGGCACGCTCGCCGAGGTGGTCTGCGCACAGGCCGGCGCGGCCAGCACCAAAAGCGCGATACAGCCCGCCAGTCGCGGGGAAAGGGTACGCAAGAACATTCGGCCACTCCGCCAAGGCAAAGGGCAACACTATCGCGGCAAAGGCCTTGCTGATCCAGCACTGAAAGTCATGCCGGCGACCATCTCGACGCGGACGCTCGCGCCCGGGATCATGGGACGTTGCATCGAGGACTGCGCATGAACGACTGGATTGAATGGATCGCCACGCACGCCCTGCCCCTGTGGGCGGTGTTGCTGGTAGCGGCCTTGCTGGCCGGCGATCTGGCATGGCAATGGAATCGCCATCACGGGGTAAAAACCCTGGCCGCCGGGCGCGAGCCCGTGGCGTTGCGCGGCTTCACGGCATTCCTGCTGCTGGTGACGATGTGCCTGCTGTTTGCGGCCATCGCCATCGCGCTCAAGGAGGAAGCCATGCGCTGGCTGCCGGCCTTCGACGAGACGCTGGCGGAAGATCTGCGCAGCGCCGTGCAGCCTGGCGTGCTGCGCCTGGTGGCGGCCGTGTCCCATCTGGGCGACCTCGGCATGGTGGCGGCCATCACGGTGGTGATCCTGGGCGTGTTGTTGTTCAAGCGGCAGTTGCGGCTTGCCGCTTGCTGGACGCTCGCCATGGCCGGCGTGGTGCCTATCAACAGCGGCCTGAAGGCATGGTTTGAGCGGCCGCGTCCGCTGCACAACCATGGCTACCTGGTGGAACACGGCTGGAGTTTTCCCAGCGGCCACGCGTTTGGCGCGATGGTGTTCTACGGCATGCTCGCCTATGTGCTGCTGCGCCTGCTGCCGCATCGCTGGCATCGCTGGGTGGTGGCCGGCGCGGTGGCGATGATCAGCGTGATCGGCCTCAGTCGCATCGTGCTGCAGGTGCATTACTTCAGCGATGTGATGGCTGGATATGTCAGCGGGATGGCGTGGTTGGTGGTGTGTATTGGAGCGGCGGAGTGGTGGCGGTTGCGGGGTGCGAAGACATAACCGGCGCCATGCCCTTGTGGGAGCGCACCCTGTGCGCGACTGCCTCAGTTCTGCCTAAGGCATCGAAGTCTTCGCGATAACCAGTCGCGCACAGGGTGCGCTCCCACAAGGGAAACGGAACGGATGGGCCGCGGTCAATTCGGCGAATAAAGCTTCCGTCGCAGCAACGCTTTCGATGCCTCGTCGGGCGAGCCCAGCCACAGCAAATCGTCATTGGCCGGATCATTGCTGTCCGCATCGTTCAACGCATTGGCCTTGCGACGTGCGAACAGACCAGACATGGCATGGGTGTTTTCGTCGTAGAGAATCAAGATGCGTTCGGCCGGGCAGTCATGCGGCTTGCAGGCGGTGGCGAGCAATTGGGTGTGGCCGTTGACGCTGACCTGCTGTGCCGGCGTCGCGACGCCGCCCTGGCTGGCCCATGCAGGCAACTGATCGCCGCCATACAACGCAGCAAATGCCGTGGAGAAATCCGGCCGTTGCATCAGGTCGTAAAGATAGGTCAGGCCACTGGGGCTGCTTGCGCTGGTGGCGAGCGCGGGCACTGAGGTGGAAGCCGGAGACGGGGTCGGCCGTGCGGCGCCCGCAGTGGCCTTGTCCTCCGGTTGCTGCGAACAAGCGGTGCAGGCAAGCGAGAAACCCAGCAACACTACGTAACGGTAATCCATGAAAGCCTCCTGGCGTGACCGTGCACCCGTGCCCGTCGCGATGGAGACGACGTGGCGCCGGCTACCCGGCGCCACGATGACGCCCGGTCAGCCGAGCTTGCGGGCCGCGGCGACTACATCAGCATCGCCCGGCAAAACCAGCAAGGCCGCACCGGCTAGTGGCGTGTAGGTGTCGGCACCTACGACGCGCTCCAGCGGCGTGGCACCGCAGCCGCCTTCGACGATCGCGGTGATGATCCCCTCGCCCACGCCAGCACTCTTGCGCCCTTCGTCCAGCACGATGATGCGTTTGGCGGACTTTGCCTGCGCCGCGATGAAGGCATCGTTGAGAGGCGCCAGCCAGCGCAGATCCACCACGCGCACCTTCCAGCCCAACTCCGCCTCGATCGTGCGGGCCGCGCGCAAGGCCATCGTCACGCCATTGCCGAAGGTGAACACCACCAGGTCGTTGGCGTCCTGGCTGTAGACGCGGCCTTCGCCCAGCGTCATGGCCTCGCCCGGCGCGGGATAGCCGAACTGCCACTGGCCGTCGCCCGCCTCGTACAGATCCTTGGTCATGTACAGCGCGATCGGCTCGAGGAAAGCACACACGCGGCCGTCGACCTTGGCCAGCGCCGTCATCGTGCGCAGCATGGTTGCCGCGTCGTCGCCTCGGCTTGGGCAACCGACCACGAGGCCGGGAATGTCGCGCAGCGCGGCGATCGAGTTGTCGTTGTGGAAGTGCCCGCCAAAGCCCTTCTGGTACCCGAGGCTGGCGACACGCATCACCATGGCGTTGCGGAACTGGTCGTTGGAGAAGAACTGCAGCGACGCCGCCTCGCCGCGAATCTGGTCGCAGGCGTTGTGGAAGTACGCCAGATACTGGATTTCCGGCAGCGGCAGCATGCCCATGTTGGCATAGCCCTGCGCCAGACCCAGGATGATGGTTTCGTCCAGCAGCGTGTTGAACACGCGGCTGCCCTTGAAGGTTTTGTTCAAGCCCTTGGTGACGGTGTAGACGCCGCCCTTCTGCGCCACGTCTTCGCCGAACAGCAGCGACTCGGGATACTTGGCCATGATGTCGTGCAGCGCCTGGCCGATCTGGATGGCCAGATGACGCGGCGGCTGGTTTTCCGGCAGCTTGTCTTCGCTGCCGAAGGCGGCGAGGCGGCGATCCTGATAATCCGTGCGCTCCGCTTCTGCCTTCACTGCCGCCGGCGTATACGGCGCGAGCGGCTTCATCACCTGCTCCAGCGTGCTCAGGCGCGGGCGGCGATCGGCATCTTCGGCCGCCTCGAAGCAGCGCTTGCGCGTGGCCTCATACAGCGCGAGCAGCGACTCCTTGGTGTACAGGCCCGACGACAGCGCGATCTCCGCCGAGCGCAGCAGCGGATCGGAGGCCTCCACCGCAAACAGTTCTTCCACACTGCGCCACTCGATTTCGAAATCGGTGCCGGCATGGCCCATCACGCGCGTGGTGCGCAGATGCAGGAAGGTCGGCCGGCGCGTGGTGCGGCAGTGTTCCACCGCCTCCTGCACCTGGGCATAGCCTTCGGCCAGGTCCAGGCCGTCGGCGTAGAAGTAATCGAGGTCGGCGCGATGACGGAAGTTGTTCGCCACCCAGCCATTGGGCGTCTTCACCGAGATGCCAATGCCGTTGTCTTCGCACACATAGAGCACGGGCGCCGGCAGCTTCTGGTAGGCCGTCCATGCCGCGGCATTGAATGCGGTCTGCGCGGTGGCGTGATTGGACGAGGCATCGCCGAATGAGCAGATCGCGATGCTGTCTTCCGGAATCGGCAGCTTGTGGCCGATGCGGCGCGCCTGCTCGATGGCCACGGCGGTGCCCAGCGCCTTGGGCAGGTGCGAGGCGATGGTGGACGTCTGCGGCAATACCCACAACGGCTTGCTGCCCCAGACCTTGTGGCGGCCGCCGGAAGCGGGATCTTCCATGCTGGCGGCAAACGACAGCGCCGAATCCATCACCGGATCCATCCCCGGCAGTTTGCGGAAACGCTCGGCCATGAAACCGCCGGAACGGTAATGCAGGAAGGCCGGATCGGTATGGCGCGTGAGGCGCGCCACCATCGCATTACCTTCGTGGCCGCTGGAGCCGATGGTGTAGAACACCTTGTTCTGCACACGCAGCACGCGCGCCATCAGGTCGAGGTGTCGACTGATCAACTGCGATTCGAGCAGCTCCCGAAAGCCCTGGCCGTTGAGCGCGCTGCCCGGCAAGACCGGCGAGTGGCCGCCTAGCGGCGCACGCACATCGCCCTGCCACAGCTGCACGAACTCGATGAAATTCTGGTCGACGATCTCGGCGCGGTTGAAGCCTTTATGGCGGGCCGTGAGGGTGTAGGGGATGGCAGTCATGGTGGCTTGAGGTCTCGTCATCGAGTGGCCGTTTGGACGGCTGAAATAGGGTGTTTCAATTCGAAGCGAAGAGGCGCGATCTGCTCCCTCTTCCCTCCGGGCGACCCGAAGGTAGTCCCCTTTTGGGAGAGAGGGTTGGGGTGAGGGGCCAATCTTGCGATACGCCCGCATCGAAGCACGCTTCGTAGCAACCTCATCGCGAGCACCCGCCCCTCACCTCAGTCATCTCCCCGGCGGGGAGAGGAGGCTAGAGCGCGCAGCGCTTTCGCACGTTGTGCGTCTTTCTCACGTCCGAAGCTTTCAAGGATGCGAATCTGATCGTCAAGCGAAGGCACCGGCACGGCGAGACCATTGAGGCCCGCCAAGGTCAAACGTCCAGCATCTACCGGCTTCCAGCCATCGCCCTGATTGAGCTCCAGCCCGCCCATCACCTCGACGGGCAGCCCAGGAAAGCGGAAGCGTGCGAAGTGCGAACGGAAACGTTCGGCGCCTGCCGGTTCGTAGACCGATTCACGCCGCTCGGCCCACAGCGTCATCAAAGTATCCGCATCAGCGCGCGACACCAGCAGATCCACATCGGCCACGCCGACATCCGCGCCGGCAAGCAAGGCCGCCGCACTGCCGATCACGCACCACGGCGCCACGCAATGCACGTGCAGCTCCGGCACGATCTCGGCCAGCGTGGCGTACAGCGCGGGCGTGACGTGGCTCATGCGCGTTGCCGCCATTGCTCGCGGGTCTGCCCCCAGATTTCGATGGGGACATGCTCGAACGGTTCGGGCAGACGACCGGGGCCGCGCAGCGAGGAACCGAGTTTTTGGGCCAAGGCCTTGGACGATTGGTTGGCCGGATCGATGCTGTGGATCACTTCATCCCAGCCCAGCTGATCGAACGCAAAGTCCATGCAGGAGGCCGCGCCTTCGATGGCGTAGCCCTTGCCCCAGGCGTGGCGCGCCAGGCCCCAGCCGACTTCGCGACCGGGCCAGCCTTCGGGAAACCAGGGGCCCATGCGGCCGATCCACTGGCCGCTGCTTTTCTCGATCACCGAGAACATGCCGAAGCCCTGCACCGCCCACGCGCCCACCATGGTGAGGAAACCGCGCCACGCGACGGCGCGCGACTGCAGGCCGCCGATGAAACGCGCGGACTCTGCATTGGCCAGGTTGGCGGCCCAGGCGTCGAAATCCTCCGCCTGCGGCGGGCGCAGGAGGAGGCGTTCGGTTTCGATGCGTGTGGTTTGCCAGCTCATGCCGAAAATCCCAACGTCGTGGCGATCAACGGGCAACCTTAGAACGCGTTGATCCCCGTCAACTCACGCCCCACCACCAGCTGATGCACCGTCTCGGTGCCCTCATAGGTGATCACCGATTCCAGGTTCAGCGCATGGCGGATAGCCACATGTTCGGTGGTGATGCCGGCGCCGCCGAGGATGTCGCGGCATTCGCGCGCGATATCGATGGCCATGCGGCAGTTGTTCCACTTGGCCATCGACACCTGGGTCGGCTGCATGTTGCCGGCGTCCTTGAGACGGCCGAGCTGCAGCGACAGCAGCTGCGCCATGGTGATGCGACGGGCCATCTCGGCCAGCTTGATCTGGATCGCCTGGTTGGAGGCCAGCGGGCGTCCGAACAGGATGCGTTCCTGGGTGTAGTTGAGCACTTCCTGCAGGCAGGCCTGGGCGGCGCCGATCGGGCCCCAGGTGATGCCGTAGCGCGCCTGCGTGAGGCAGCCCAGCGGACCCTTCAGGCCCTTCACGTTCGGCAGGCGGTTGGCTTCGGGCACGCGCACGTTGTCGAAGAACAGGCCCGACGTCACCGAGGCGCGCAGGCTCATTTTCTTGTGCACTTCCTGCGCGGCGAAACCCTTGCTGTCGGTCGGCACGATGAAGCCCTGGATGCCGTCTTCGGTCTGCGCCCACACGATGGCGATGTGCGCGACATTGCCGTTGGTGATCCACATCTTGGCGCCATTGATCACCCAGTCGCCGCCGTCTTTCTTGGCGTTGGTCTTCATGTTGGCCGGGTCCGAGCCGCCGTGCGGTTCGGTCAGGCCGAAGCAGCCGATGATTTCGCCCGCCGCCATCTTCGGCAGGTAGTGCATTTTCTGCTCTTCGGTGCCGTAGGCGTAGATCGGGTACATGCACAGGGAGCTCTGTACCGAGGCGAAGCTGCGCAGGCCCGAATCGCCGCGCTCCAGCTCCTGGCAGATCAGGCCGTAGCTCACGCCATTCATGCCGGCGCAACCGTATTTCTCCGGCAGCGTGGCGCCAAGCAGGCCCAGGCTGGCGATTTCAGGCACCAGCTCCTTGGGGAAGCGTCCCTGGTCAAAGCAGTCCCCGATGATCGGCAAGACGCGCTCGTCGACGAAACGGCCGACGGTGTCCTGCACCATGCGCTCCTCGTCGGAAAGCAGGGAGCGGACGTCGTAGAGATCGAGGGGATTCAGGCGAGCGGGCATGCTTGAAGTTCCGTGACGTAGGGGACAATCCTCCATTCTAGCCCGCCCCACGGGATGAATCATGGCGGGGTGCAGCAGGCCCGGGGTAGGCGTGCGGGACGGGCTGTGGGACCATGCGTACTCCCGCGTCCCAGCCCCGGCTGGGACGCATGCGCCGTCACCCCGCGACTAGCCCCGGATCGCCGCCGCACCGCCCGCGGCTGCCGGACCCGGCCTGACCGGGCACGACGGACGGCATTCCGCTCCCCGCCGGATCGTCCATGTTGAAAGGTGTGTTACTCGGCTTTGCCTGCTACGCCGCCTACGCGATCAGCGATGCGTTCGTGAAGTCGCTGCACGGCACGTTGCCGGCGTACGAAGCGGTGTTCTTCGGCGCGGTGCTGATGCTCAGCGCCCTGCCCTTCATCCGCAACCCCGGCGATCGCTATCTCGACGTGTTCACCGCACGCAAGCCGCACCTGTGGTGGATCCGCGCCATCACCGGCGCCATCTGCAATATCTCCGCGGTGATCGCCTTCACCGCCTTGCCGATGGCCGAAGCTTTCGCATTGATCTTCTTATTGCCGATCTTCGTGACGCTGCTGTCGGTGATTTTCCTGAAGGAACACGTGGGCTGGCGACGCTGGTCGGCGGTAATCGTGGGCTTCCTCGGCGTGCTGGTGGTGTTGCGGCCAGGTTTTCGCGAGCTGGGCGTGGGGCATCTGGCGGCGATGACCTGTGGCCTTTCCGGCGCGGTGTCGGTGGTGGCGTTGCGCATGGCCGGCCCACATGAAAAACGCATCAGCCTTTACGGCGCCGGCGTGATCGGCCCACTGGTCAGCGGCGGTGTGTTGATGCTGCCGAGTTTCATCTGGCCGGATCTGCATCAGTGGTTTTTGCTGGCCGGCTACGGTTTGCTCGCCGGGCTTGCCGGTGTGCTGCTGATGCTCGCCACGCATCACGCGCCCGCCAATCGCATCGCACCCACCCAGTACAGCCAGATGCTGTGGGCGATCCTGTTCGGCTACTGGTTGTTCGGCGACCACCTGGATTGGTTCATGCTGATCGGCATCGCGCTTATTCTTGGTTCGGGCCTCTTCACGCTGGTGCGCGAGGAAAAGGTCACCAACTGGTGGAAGCGCACGCGCATGGTCTGAGCGGCCTTAGATGAATATTTCTTAATCAAGCAAGCACGGACGTGCGTCTTGCCGCGAGGCATCACTTGTCCGTGACAATGCTTGTGCCATCACTTTTTCCATTGCGTGACAGCCCCGCGCCCACGCGCTTTGCGGGCAACGCCGTGGCCGCGCACGCCCCTGCCCGGGTCAACCACATGGACCACGGATCGTTAGAAGTCAGTCAACACGACGTCACGGCGCAACATCGTCGCCGCATCGTGCTCGCGAACAACGATACGAATGGTTGGTCTTGTGAATTGCATACTTGAGTTGCTGGGAGATGGTCGATGAGTGCCGACACTGCCCAAACGTCCGGGCGCCCTCGTAGGAAGCGTGGCGTACTGATCGCGGCCGTGATCATCGTGATCCTGCTGGTGCTGATCGTGGTCCATATCCTCACCGGGCAAAAAGCCAAAACCGGGCAGCCTGCCCAAGTGGTAAGTGCCGCCACCGCCGCGCTGGGCGACATGCCCGAAGTGCTCACGGCGCTGGGCACGGTCACGCCGGTGGCGACGGTCAATGTGCTGCCGCAACTGAGCGGTTACCTGACGGGCGTCGGCTACCAGGAAGGCCAGGACGTCGAGAAGGGGCAGTTCCTCGCGCAGATCGACCAGCGCCAGTACGAGATCAACAAACAGCAAGCCGAAGCGCAACTGGCCAAGGATCAGGCAACGCTCGATCAGGCGCGCGCCGACCTGGTCCGCTTCACCCAGTTGCATGAGCAGAAGTCGATCGCCGAGCAGACCTACGCTGACCAGAAGTTCACGGTGGCGCAGAACGAAGCGGCGGTGAAAGCGGACAAGGCCGCCATCGCCCAGGATGACCTCGACATCGCCTATTGCCATATCACCGCGCCGGTGGCCGGCCGTGTCGGTCTGCGCCTGGTCGACCCGGGCAACTTCGTGACGCAATCCACCTCGCCGGGCATCGTCACCATCACCCAGATGAAACCGACCACGGTGCAGTTCACCGTGCCGCAAAATTCGCTGGGCAAAGTACTGCAACGCGTGAACGGCGGCGCCAAGCTGCCGGTCACCGCCTATAGCAGCGACAACAGCAAGCAGGTCGCCACGGGCACGCTTTACGCGCTGAGCAATCAGATGGCCACCAGCACCGGTACGGTCACGCTGCGCGCCACCTTTGCCAATGACGACGAAGCGTTGTTCCCCAACGAATTCGTCAACGTGCAGATGCTGGTCGACACACTGCAGAAGGCGGTGCTGGTGCCCACTTCGGCGGTGCAGAGCGGCGCGCCCGGCGACTACGTGTATCTGGTCAATGCCGACCAGACGGTATCCGTGCACAAGGTGACGCCCGGCCCCAGCGACGGCAAATCCACCGCCATCCTTGCCGGCCTCTCCGCCGGCCAGCAAGTGGTGACCGACGGCATGGACCGCCTGAGCGACGGCGCAAAGATCCGCATCGCGCAGCCGCATCCGGCCGGCGCCAGCAGCGCGGGCGCGCCTGCCGCCACGCACACTGGCAAGCGCTCGCACGCCGCCAGCGCGTCGTCGTGAGTCGCAGGCGCAAGAACCGATGAATATTTCCCGCCTGTTTATCATCAGGCCGGTAGCCACCTCGCTGCTGATGATCGCCCTCGTGATGGTGGGCCTCGTGGCAATGAAGTTCCTGCCGGTGTCATCCCTGCCCAACGTCGATTACCCGACGATCCAGGTGCAGACGTTTTATCCAGGCGCCAGCCCATCGGTGATGGCCACCACGGTGACGGCGCCGCTGGAAGTGCAGCTGGGTGAAATCCCCGGCCTGCAGCAGATGACCTCCAACAGTTCGGCGGGTGCGTCGATCATCACGCTGCAGTTCGACCTGTCGCTCAATCTGGACGTGGCCGAACAGAATGTGCAGGAGGCGATCAACGCAGCGAACAGCCTGCTGCCCTCCGGCCTGCCGGCGCCGCCGACATACGCCAAGGTGAATCCGGCGGATCGCCCGATCCTCACGCTGGCCGTCACCTCCAACTCCATGTCGCTGCCCCAACTGCAGGATGTGGCGAACAATCGCCTGGGCGCGAAGATTTCGCAGGTGCCCGGCGTGGGCCTGGTGACGCCCGCGGGCGGCAATGTGCCGGCCATCCGCATCGAGGCCGATCCCAAGAAGCTGGCCGGCTACGGCCTCAATATCGACGACCTGCGCTCGCTGATCGCCAACGTCAACGTGAGCCAGCCCAAGGGCAACTTCGACGGCCCCGATCTCGATTACACGATCAACGGCAACGACCAGATCCAGAATCCGCAGGATTATCTGGACACCGTCATTTCGTACCAGAACTCCTCGCCGGTCTATCTGCGCGATGTCGCCCGCGTCACGCAGGCCGCGCAGAACACCGAACAAGGCGCGTGGTTCAACAAGACCCAGGCGATCGTGCTCAACGTGCAACGCCAGCCCGGGGCCAACGTGATCGCCACCGTCAACCAGATCATGAAGCAGCTGCCGCAGCTGGAATCCACCCTGCCCGCGGGCATGAAGGTGGAAGTGGTCACCGACAGCACCGGCGTGATCCGCTCCTCGGTCAACGACGCGGCGTTCGAGCTGGTCCTGGCGGTGATCCTGGTCGTGCTGGTGATCTTCGTTTTCCTGCGCAACTTGCCGGCCACCATCATTCCCAGCATCTCGGTGCCGGTCTCGCTGGTCGGCACGCTGGCGCTGATGTACGAGCTCAACTACTCCATCGATAACCTGTCGTTGATGGCCTTGATCATCGCCACCGGCTTCGTGGTGGATGACTCGATCGTGATGATCGAGAACATCGTGCGCTATCTGGAGGAAGGCAAGACGCCGCTGGAAGCTGCGCTGGAAGGCGCTGGCCAGATCGGCTTCACCATCCTCTCGCTGACCGTGTCGTTGATCGCCGTGCTGATCCCGCTGCTGTTCATGGGCGGCGTGATCGGCCGCTTGTTCAGCGAATTCGCGGTGACGCTGGCGGTGACCATCGTGTTGTCTGCCGTGGTATCGCTGACCCTGGTGCCGATGCTGTGCGCGCGCATTCTCAAGGCGCAGGCCGATCGCCATCCCAGCCGCTTCGAACGCATCAGCGAAGGCTTGTTCGACAAGACGCTGGCGGCGTACAAGCGCGGCCTGCATTTCGTGATGGCGCATCAGACGGCGACGCTGCTGACCTTCCTGGCCACGCTCGCGCTCACCTTCGTGCTCTACATCATCATCCCCAAGGGCCTGTTCCCGGTGCAGGACGTGGGTGTGCTGCAGGGCATCAGCGTGGCGGACAACTCCGTGTCCTACGGCGTGATGGTGGATCGCCAGAAGCAACTGGCCGATGCGATTCTCAAGGACGAGGACGTGGCCAGCCTCACCTCGTACGTGGGCATCGACGGCACCAATACCACGCTCAACAACGGCCGCTTCCTGATCAACCTGAAGCCGCGCGATGACCGCTCGTCCACCGCCGCGGAGATCTCGCGTCGCATCCAGCAGGAAGTGACCAGCATCCCGGGCATCAAGCTGTATATGCAGCCCGAGCAGGACCTGACGCTCGACACCACCATCTCGCCGAACCAGTACCAGTTCGTGTTGCGCGGGCCGAACCAGCAGGCCTTCCAGCAGTATGTGCCTGAGTTGATCACGCGACTGAAGAACATCAAGTCGATCACCGACGTCACCAGCGATCTCAACAACGATGGTCTGGCCGTCAATGTCGAAGTGAACCGTCAGCTCGCGGCGCGCTACGGCATCACCGCCGCCACCATCGACAACGCGCTGTACGACGCGCTGGGCCAGCGCATTGTCTCCACCATCTTCGAACAGGCCAGCCAGTACCGCGTGATACTGGTGGCCAAGCCCGAAAGCATTCCCACGGTGGAATCGCTGGGCGATCTGTATCTGCCCAGCCAGACGGCGAGCAGCGGCCAGGTGCCGCTCAAGGGGATTGCCACCATCAAGATCACCAAGTCGCCGCTGGTGATCAGCCACCTCTCGCAGTTCCCCGCCGTCACCGTGTCGTTCAACCTGGCCAAGGATGCCTCGCTGAGCAAGGCCGTGAAGGAAGTGAACGACGCCGAGGCGGCGGTGCATCTGCCGACCTCGATCACGTCCACCTTCCAGGGCGCGGCGCAGGCGTTCCAGGACTCGCTGTCCAGCGAGGTCTACCTGCTGATTGCCGCGCTGATTGCCGTCTATATCGTGCTGGGCGTGCTGTACGAGAGCTTCATCCACCCGGTGACCATCCTCTCCACCCTGCCCTCGGCCGGCATCGGCGCGCTGGTCGCGTTGATGATTGCCGGCAGCGATCTGGATGTGATCGGCATCATCGGCATCGTGCTGCTGATCGGCATCGTGAAGAAGAACGCGATCATGATCGTGGACTTCGCGCTGGAAGCCGAACGCGAACACGGCAAGCCCGCGGAGGAAGCCATCTTCGAGGCATCTCTGCTGCGCTTCCGTCCCATCCTGATGACCACGCTCGCGGCGATGCTCGGCGCCTTGCCGATGCTGCTGGGTTCGGGCACGGGTTCGGAGCTGCGTCGTCCGCTGGGCCTGGCCATTATCGGCGGCCTGCTGCTCAGCCAGTTGCTGACGCTGTTCACCACGCCGGTGATCTACCTCTACTTCGACCGGCTGGCCCAGCGTTTCCGCCGCCAGCGCCTGCCTGAAGAGGCGGCTGGGGAAGGCGCGTGAACATCCCTGGCGTCTTCATCAAGCGGACGGTGGCGACCACGCTGCTGGCCGTGGCCATCCTGCTGTCGGGCATGCTCGCGTATTTTCACTTGCCGGTGGCGCCGCTGCCGAACATCACTTTCCCGGTGGTGGTGGTGCAGGCGAGCATGGCGGGCGCCAGTCCGAGCATCATGGCTGCCACCGTGGCCGAGCCGCTGGAACGTCGACTGGGCACGATTGCCGACGTCTCCGAGCTCACCTCCACCAGCACCGTCGGCTCGGCGCAGATCGTCATCCAGTTCGGCCTCAACCGCGACATCAACGGCGCGGCGCGCGACGTGCAGGCAGCTATCCAGGCGGCACGCGCCGATCTGCCGACCACGCTGCGCAACAACCCCACCTACCGCGAGTTCAATCCCGCCGACTCGCCCATCATGGTGCTCGCGCTCACCTCCAAGACGCTGACCCGCGCGCAGCTGTACGACTCGGCCGATTCGGTCATCCAGCAGCAGCTCTCGCAGGTGGATGGCGTGGGCCAGATCACCCTGGGCGGCAGCGCGCTGCCCTCGGTGCGCGTGGAACTGGAACCGGACCAGCTCAACAGCTACGGCATCGGGCTGGAGGATGTTCGCGCTGCGATCAGTGCCGCGAACGCGGACAGCGTGAAAGGTCATATCGACCAGAACGGCCAGCGTTTCGAAGTGCTGTCCAACGACCAGATCAACAAGGCCGCGCCGTATCGCGATTTGATTGTCGCCTATCGCAACGGCTCGCCGGTGCAGTTGCGCGACGTGGCGCAGGTGCTCGATTCGGCGGAGAACCTGCGCAATGCCGGCCTCTACAACGGTCAGGACGCGGTGCTGGTGATCGTGTACCCGTTGCCGGGCAGCAATATCGTCAAAACGGTGGCGCAGATCCGCAAGGCGCTGCCCTCGATCGAAGCCACCCTGCCACACAACGTGCATGTGGGCGTGGCGGTGGATCGCTCGCAGTCGGTCAATGCGGCAGTCAACGATACCGAGCGCACGTTGTTCATGGCCGTGCTGCTGGTGATCGGCGTGGTCTATATCTTCCTGCAGTCGCCGCGCGCCGTGCTGGTGCCGGCGGTGGCCTTGCCGCTGTCCATCGTCGGCACGTTCGGGCCGATGTACCTGCTGGGCTACAGCATCGACAACCTCTCGCTGATGGCCTTGACCATCGGCACCGGCTTCGTGGTGGACGATGCGGTGGTGGTGCTTGAGAACATCGTGCGCCACGTCGAAGCGGGCATGGACGTGCGCGAGGCCGCGATGGTCGGCAGCGCGGAGGTGAGCTTCACGGTGATCTCCATGAGCCTCTCGCTGATCGCCGTGTTCCTGCCGATCCTGCTGATGCCGGGCATCGTGGGCCTGCTGTTCCACGAGTTCGCGGTGACGCTGTCCATCGCCATCCTGTTTTCGCTGGTGATCTCGCTCACGGTGACGCCGGCGATGGCGGCCTTCGTCATCAGTCGCAAGTCGCTGCATTCCAAGGCGCGCTGGGCCGTGTGGTATGAACGGCAGTTCGAGCGCTTCCGGCAGGCCTATGCGCGTTCGCTCACCGTGGTGCTCGATCATGCGTTCGCGGTGATGCTCACCCTGATCGGCCTGATCGTGCTCAACGTGGTGCTGATCCGGCTGGTGCCGTCGACCTTCTTCCCCGAGCAGGACAACGGCATCCTCAACGGGCAGATCATTGCCGACCAGAGCATCTCCTTCCAGGCGATGCAGAAGAAGCTCGCGCAATTGCAGGCCATCGTGCAGAAGGATCCGGCGGTCGCGTCGGTGGCGGGCTTCACCGGTGGTCGTGCGCTCAACACGGCCAATGTGTTCATCGAATTGAAGCCGCTGGCCGAGCGCAAGATTTCCGCCGCGCAGGTGGTGGATCGCCTGCGTCCCAAACTCAACGCGGTATCGGGCGCCAAGCTGTTCCTGCAGGCGGCGCAGGACCTGCGCATCGGTGGCCGGCAATCGGCTTCCGAATATCAGTACACGCTGACCAGCGACGATCCGGAGGCCTTGTTCACCTGGGTGCCGCGCCTGGTGACGGCGCTGGGCAAGTACCACGACCGCATCACCGATGTGAATTCGGACCTGCAGCAGAACGGCCTGCAGCTGTATGTGAACATCGACCGCTCCACCTCCGCGCGCTACGGATTCGCGCCCAACCAGATCGACAGCGTGCTCTACGACGCATTCGGCCAGCGCACCGTCTCGACCATCTACAACGAACTGAACCAGTACTTCGTGGTGATGGAAGTGGCGCCCAAGTATTGGCAGTACCCGCAGACCATCAATCGCATCCGCTTCAGCACGGCTGCGGGCAATGCATCGGGCACGCAGCAGACGCAGATGTCCAAATCCATCGTGAGCGGCGTCACCGCCAGCACCACGAGCACGACGACATCCAGCACCAACTCGCGCAATAGCGACGCCGAAGCGAACCAGCTGACCAACGCGATCGCCAACGCCAAGGGCGGCAGCTCCAGCGGCAGTGCGGACAGCACGTCGGCGGAAACGCTGGTGCCCTTCCCGGCGCTGGCTTCGTATGTGAGCAACCACACGGCCACTCAGGTGAATCACCAGGGCGGCCTGGTCGCGGGCACCATCTCGTTCAACCTGCCGCCGGGCGGCTCGCTCAGCGATGGCCTCGCCGCGATCAGCGAAGCGGCGCAGGAATTGGGCATGCCGGCCTCCATCCATGGTGCGACCGCCGGTGCGGCACAGGTGTACGCGCAGTCCATGGGCACCATGCCGTTGCTGATACTCGCGGCACTCGCTGCGGTCTATATCGTGCTGGGCATTCTGTACGAGAACACCGTGCACCCCATCACCATTCTTTCCACCCTGCCCTCGGCGGGCATCGGCGCGACGCTGGCCTTGCTGATCTTCGGCACGCCGTTCTCGGTGATCGCGATGATCGGCATCATCCTGCTGATCGGCATCGTGAAGAAGAACGCGATCATGATGATCGATGTGGCCATCCATCTGCAGCGCGATCAAGGCCTCGATCCGCGCAAGGCGATCCATGATGCCGCCGTGGTGCGACTGCGCCCCATCATGATGACCACTGCCGCGGCCGTGCTGGGCGCCGTACCGCTGGCCATCGGCATCGGCCAGGGCGCGTCGCTGCGACAGCCTCTGGGCATCACCGTGATGGGCGGCCTGATATTCAGCCAGGTGTTCACCTTGTACACCACGCCGGTGATCTACTTATACCTCGACCGCCTGCGCGCACGCCTTGCGCGTTGGTCCGAGAGCCTGCCGTGGAACCGATCGGACGCAAAAGCATGAACAAGATCTTTTCCCGCAATTTACTGACCGTTTCGCTGGCGACCCTGCTTGGCGGCTGCATGGTGGGTCCCGACTACCACCGTCCGCAGGTCAACGTACCGACCCAGTACAAAGAGATGCCCGGCTGGACCTCCGCCACGCCGGCCGACGACGCACCCAAGGGCGATTGGTGGAAGGCCTTCAACGACCCGCTGCTCGACGAGCTGGAGCCGCAGGTGGCGGTATCCAACCAGACGGTGGCGCAGAGCTACGCCAACTATCAGGCCGCCGTCGCCGAAGTGCAGGTGGCGCGCAGCGCGCTATTCCCCACCATCGGCATCACCGGCTCGGGCAGCAAGCAGCGCTCGGCCGCCGGTAACGCCGGCAGCGGCGTCGAGCACCTGACTCCAGTCAGCACCTCCGGTTCACTGGAAGGCAATGTGAGCTGGGCGCCGGATCTGTGGGGCAAGGTTCGCCGCACGGTCGAGGAAAACAAGGCCACCGCACAGGCGAGCCAGGCGACTCTCGCCAACGCCACCTTGTCCGAACAAATCGCACTCGCCACGGCGGTGATCAACTTGCGCGTCTCCGACGCCAATATCGACCTGCTGCAGCAAACCGTCGACGCGGACAAGGAATATCTGCGCGTCGTCGCCAACCAGGACAAGGCCGGCACCATCGCGCCCTCGGATGTCATCACGGCGCGCACGCAGCTGGAGAACGCGCAATCCAAACTGATCGCGCTGGGCGTGGCGCGTGCGCAAGACGTGCATGCCATCGCCGTGCTGGTGGGCAAGAACCCCGGGGAACTCGACGTTCCCCACAACGCCACCTTGCCCACGCTGCCTCAGGTGCCCGCCGGCGTACCTTCCACGCTCTTGCAGCGCCGCCCTGATATCGCGATAGCCGAGCGTCAGATGGCTGCGCAGAATGCGGCCATTGGCGTGGCGATCGCCGCCTACTACCCATCGCTGTCGCTCTCCGCGGCTGATGGTTTCTCACAGTCCCCGCTCGCCGGCCTGCTGCATGTGGCCAACCATGTGTGGTCGCTGGGCGCCGACGCAAGCGAAACGATCTTCGACGCTGGCGCCCGCCACGGCGAAGTCGCTGCTGCCCGCGCCAACTACGAAGCCGCTGTCGCCAATTATCGCGGCACCGTGTTGGGTGCCTTCCAGAACGTGGAAGACGATCTCTCCGGCATCAACATCCTCGCCCAACAAGCGCAGGTGCTCGACGCCGCAGTCAAAGATGCCACTCGTGGATCGCAGATCGCATTCAACGAGTACCAGGCCGGCACGGTGGATTACACAACGGCCGCGCTGGCGCAGACGACTGAGCTGAGCACGAAGCAGGATGCCCTGAGCGTGCAGCAGCAGAGACTGCTGGATGCCGTGTCATTGATGGGCGATGTCGGCGGCGGTTGGTCGGCGGATGAATTGGCGCATGCGCCGGTTGCGGCAACAGCATCCGCGGCCCAATAGCGACCAGCCTTTGTAGGAGCGCACCCTGTGCGCGACCGCAACGCCCGGGCGTCTCGCTCCGTAGGTTTGTCGCGCACAGGGTGCGCTCCCACAAAAAAAAGCCCGAAACTGCTATCCACTCCCATAACCTGAGTCCCCTTGTAGGAGCGCACTTGTGCGCGACCCCAGCGCTGGGGTGTACCTCTCCGTCGGGTGGTCGCGCACAAGTGCGCTCCTACAAGGTCACCGCAAGACGAAGCGCACGGCCCTGGCTCTAGGCTCTAGGCTCTAGGCTCTAGGCTCTAGGCTCTAGGCTCTAGGCTCTAGGCTCTAGGCCCTAGGCCCTTGGCTCTCGGGGTCCCCGTATGACGCGGCGGGCGGGTGGAGGAATAGCCCGCAGGGTGGCCGGCATGGATGCCGGCCAGTTTTTCGCCAGGGCAGGATGCCCTGTCGAAAAACCCCGCAACCCGCCCGCGCACCTGGAGGGCGCAGCCCGGAAGGCGCGCCATCCGGGGGGCCCTTTCTTTTGGTTACTTTTCTTTGGGCAAGCAAAGAAAAGTAACCCGGGCCGCGGCAGCGGCACGGAAGCCCGCGGCAGGCGAGCCAGGTCGCGATATCGCGACAACCGAAGACCGACGCTACTGGATCCCGGCCTACGCCGGGATGACGCGCCAGGGTCGGAAGCCCGCTGCAGGCAAGCTCATGAAAGCGAAACAACCAGCCCAGAAACGCTGCGCGCACACTTCAAACAAACTGAAAGATCTGAGGCTGGCGACAATCAACCCACCTTGTCACACTGCCCCCCTCAACCACCCCAACCACCCCCAAATGCCAA
>Ga0209672_100396_pt1 | contig 26027 bp, 17 predicted proteins | sample AraplaCol_mMS_r2_FD_184273 | JGI IMG/M metagenome (GOLD analysis project Ga0209672, IMG submission 184273) | Arabidopsis root microbial communities from North Carolina, USA - plate scrape CL_Col_mMS_r2 (SPAdes) (version 2) | ecosystem: Host-associated > Plants > Roots > Endosphere | place: USA...
GCAGCGGGCAAGCGCGCGTGCACGCGTTTACCGGTGTGCCCTACGCCGCGCCGCCGATCGGCGATTTTCGCTGGCGCGCGCCTCAATCCGTCGCGCGATGGACCGGTGTGCGCCACGCAACCGAGTTCGCGCCACGCTGCATGCAGTCGGCCGGTTTCGCGAAAACGTCGCGGTCTATCCGAATGAGCGAGGACTGCCTATACCTGAACGTTTGGGCGCCCGCGCAAGACGTGCGTACCGCCAAGCTGCCCGTGCTCGTTTATTTCCATGACGGAGATCTCGAGGGAGGCGATGGATCCGACGCGCGCCTTGACGGTGCGAGTCTCGCTGCGAAGGGCATCGTTGTCGTCACGGTCAATTACCGGCTCGACGTATTCGGCTTTTTCGCGCACCCGGAAGCCATTGCGGAGTCCGGTTACGGCGCGACCGGCAACTACGGCTTTCTCGATCAGCTCGCGGCGCTCAAATGGGTGCGAGACAACATCGCGAAGTTCGGCGGGGACAGCGCGCAGGTGACGATCGGTGGCCAGGGCGCGGGCGCAGTGTCGGTCAGCGCGCATATGGCTTCACCGTTGTCGCGCGGATTGTTCGCGCGGGCGATCGGCCAGAGTGCCGGGCTGTTCACGCCCATCAACCTCTGGCCGCAGAAACACGCCAAGAAGGTTTCGATGGAATTCGCCGCCCGGCTTGGGGCACCGTCGTTGCAAGCGCTGCGCTCGAAGCCGGCGGACAAACTGCTCGACGTGATCGATGTCGCGGAAGACGTGCCGTTCGGCTTCTGGCCGATCATCGATGGTTACTTTCTCACGGACAGCCCCGAGGCCGTCTTCACTGCCGGCGGGCAGGCGCGCGTGCCGCTGCTCATCGGGTCGAACTCGCAGGAAGCGCATTTCACTCGCTTGTTGGAGTGGCGTGCGCCGACCGCAGAGAACTGGCGTCAAGTGATCGACGAGCTTTTCCCGTTCGATCAGCCCGACACGCTCATGACACGGTACCCCGCGCACGACGAACAGAGTGTCATGCGCGCGGGCACCGCGCTCGCGAGCGACATGATGTTCGGGCTCAGCACGCGCATCTGGGCGGATTTGCATCGGAAGACGGGTGCCGCTCCCGTCTACTACTATTTGTTCACTCAAGCGCGGCCGCCATTGTCGGGCTCGGCGACACCTGAACAAAGAGAAGAATATGACGCGCGCCCTCAGCCGGTCATGGGCGCGGAACACGGGGCGGAAGTCGAATACATGTTCGACAATCTGGCGAAGCAGCCGCAATACGCCTGGACCGCCCAGGATCGCGAGGCGTCACGCGTTTTTTCCGATTACGTGGTGCGCTTCGTCAAGACGGGGAACCCGAACGCTCAAGATCTCGCGGAAATTCGCTCGCCCGGCGAGCGGCCCGATTTCCAGCGTGACGGGCTTCCGGTCTGGCCTGCCGCACGGGAAGAACCTGGAGGGTTGCTGCGCCAGTCGATCGGCGGCGAAACGCGCACGATCGTCGACACGGATTCGGTGCGATATGCGCTCTTGCACCAGATTTATAAAACGACGTTTCCCGATACGGCTGGCATGAAGCCTTGAATCGTGTGAGCGGCGCGGATATCGCAAACGGATGACGCCGCGCCGCTTCGCCGCATTTGTGAAGACTTCGTGGCGCGCGGCATCGCGACGTTCGCGCTGCCATACGATCCTGCCGACAACGGGCAACGATCCAACGAAGATGCGTATCGACGGTGAACATGACGACTTCCACGACCATTCCGCACGGCCGCCGGGCGATGCGCACGCTGATGCGGGGCACGAAGAGCGCGTGGCCGGGTCACGGCCCGGCGGCGCATTCTCTCGGAAGGTCTTCATCGATCTCACGTCTTTGGGTCGTGCGAGCGTCAAAAACTCGGGAGACCCCCGCTCCATCAAATTCCAGCCGACGCAGCCCGCGGCTCCGCTCGACCCGCGCGACGTTCCGCTAGTCTCGCCCGTTTTGCAGCTGGCCGAGATGCAACAGGTCACTGCCGCCGTTGGGCCTTTGCATGCGTCGTTGTATCGGAGCAAAGATGACGTCTTGTGGGAAGTGTTCCCGTGCGCCGGCCCGGTATGCAACACGCTCGTGACCGCGAGCGTGTTTTTTCGCCGCGCGGGCATCGCGGCCGCCGAATACCGGCATGTCGATACCGGCAACGAGAAGTCCGTCATCGCGCGGCGGCTCATTACTGGGCTCGACACTGCGCTCGATCTTTTGCGCGCACCAGCGCTGGCGAACAGCAACGGCACCTACGAAGGCCATATGCTTGACGAATGGCTCGGTTCGGACGCGGTCGGCAATGGCATCGGCGTGGATCGATATAACGAGTACCGGGCCATCCGCTTCGATCTGCGCGGGATATTGACTCACGACGTTCTCGGCAATCGCAAGCCGCATTTCAACATCGATAGTTGGCGCTATGGCCGCGGGACGCTTGTTCCCGTACATCGCAGCACGTTCGAAGTCTTCGGTGCGCTACCTCAAGAATTCATCGAGCGAGGTGCGCTGCACGTCGTGCGCTACAGCGACCGGGAGATAGAGGACATCGTCTATGGGAACTATCGTCTCGGCGATGGGGGCGTGCGCCCGCGTCTCGACGGCGAGGCCGTGGGCGAACTGTTGGCGAAACGCCGAGATCAGATGCGCGCCAGCATATTCGGGGCGTCCGGCGTGCCGGGACTCGCACCGCAGCCGCTCGTCTCGGCGGTGCCGCATGACGATCCGGCGATCGAGTATGTGCGGCACGCGTCGTGGCCGCTGATTGCGACACTCGACTTCATCAAGCTCCAATTCCCACAAGCCGTGTTTTACGTCGATTCCGATGGCACCCGCGAAACGATCTCGCCGGGCACGGTGGATGGCACGGCGTTCAACCTCCATGGCTTTATGGTCACACGCGATCCGCGATTCGTTCGCGTCTATGAGAATCTGAATGAAGTCACTGCTTTCGTTCTGAGCTACTACGGGCCGGCCGGATGGGGGGTCGCCAAGACACACCATGCTCCGCCCGCTTTGATCGGCGCCGCCGAAACGACGATCGTCGCGGCGGGCGACCCCAATGCTCCTCCCGTCTACGTCTACGTGTTCATACCTGAGGAGAACAATTCCCCGTTTACGTCTGATCCATCCGCTCCCGGCGCCCTGCGGACGGATCGCTCATTCAAACCGCTGCTGACGCTCAAGGCTTGGCCACACGATATCCGGCCTGACATTTATACCCTGCCCGACCTCTTCGACCGCACGCATCCTCATTACTGGGGAACCATTGGAGAGAAGGGCTCGTCGCTCGGGCCGGATGTGTTCACACCCGTTCGTCGACCGCGGGATCAAATCAACGGCGTCCCACTGACTCCGCTCAGCCCTTATGAAGTCGATGCGATCATGCGCAAGCATGCGGCGCTCAATCGCTATGTCGATCTGCGACATCCGTACACGCCCGGTTCCGCTTCGAGGCATCGGGTCGCCGCGATCGTACAGGAACTCGACGCAACGGTCTGGTTCGTTCGCGATCTCGAAACGGGTGGACTGAGGCTGCCCAATCAATGGGTGGGAAGCAACGACTCGCGTGCCGAGCGTGTCGTCGATGCCATGTACAGAGAAGTGGGGTTTGTCGGCCCCATTTTGGGTTACGTCGGCGACGTCGAAGATCTCGATGCATCTATTAAAACGCGATACCACGCCCTTCGCCGCCATGCCGGTGCGCCGTTCGCAACACCGTTGGGAATTGGAGTCGTGCGTACGACCATCGACAACGCGCTTCCATTCGTACGCAACGCCTCGGACGTTGCCGCATTGAACGAATTGCGCGCGCGGCAGGCGTGGCCCGACTGGCATGAAATCGTACGGGCCGACGAAGTGCGACTCACCGCGGAGCCGGGCGCGCTAGAAGCAGCCGCAAGCGGCGATCTTGCTCATCCGTATGCCAAGCTGGTGGTCGGTGTTCACCGCATCTACAGCCGCCACAAGATTCGCCGAGACCCGAAAATCTTCCGCGGTAGGTTTTCGGTGGACAGCGACGCCGTGACCTACACCGGACAACGAATCGAGATGTACGTGTCGCTGCCTGGAAAGCCTCGCGTCAAGATGACCGCCGTCGAATTCGAACGAGACGACGCGGGGCCTGACGAGCCGACGGTCATCTTCCAGGGCGGCGGACCGGGCGCGAGCCCCGCGTGGTATCTGGGCGGCGGGATGGCGCCGTTTCTCGTGGACGAAAATGGAAACTTGGTTCGCAACAACGATACGCTTTTGCGCGGAGCGCGGCTGCTCTTCGTCGATGCGCTGGGCACCGGAGATGCGTTCACCGACGGTGAAGAAGAGAGCTATTTCAACATCGACGACGACGCGGACATCACCGCCGAATTTGTGAAGCAGTATCGTGCCGACGACATGCCTCGTTTGAAGGGCAGCCCCATGTTCACGGTGGGGACGTCCTACGGCGTGCAGCGCTGGGCACGAGTGGTCGAGCGGCTGACCGACGAAGGCGTCCCAATTGGTGGCGTGCTGTTCGTCTCGGGGGCGATGAGCTATCAATTGCTCGACTTCGAGCCTGAATCGGCGATCTCGTATGCGTGCGCGCTCGTCCCGTACGCTGCCACAGCGCGCCAACATCTGGCGGAGATGAAAGCGCGGTATCCCGACGAAGACGCCTTTCTCGCAGAAGTCGAACGGTTCGCTTTCGATATCTATTTGCCGGCGATAGCCAAAGGTACGGCCTTTGCGCGTGAAAACCCGGAGCGCTTCGCCGAGATCGCCGAAACGCTGTCCGACTACATCGGCTTGCCGTCAGACCTGATCAAGGAGAAGCATCTGCAGATCTCGCAGATGGATTTTTGTACGAAGCTGATTCCGGGCGAGACGATCGCCGCGCTCGACGGCCGCATGAAAACGCAGCCAGTGCCTGGCGATGCGGGCCGGGACCCGTTCGCCTATGCGCTGGATCAACTGGTCGCGAAGTATGAGAAGGCGCTGACCAAGTTTTTCAGAACCGATGTGGGTTACCACCCTCTTGGCGATCCAACCCGGCCTTATGTCGTGTTGAATTCACTGTTCACGCGTTGGGACTGGGGAAAACACAGCAACGCGGCCCCCCGAGTGCAGGACCATGTCATTCGGACGGCACAAAAGAATCCGCGGCTGAGGTGGCTCGTGGCCGCCGGCAAGTACGACGTCCGTTCACCGGCGACGACCCATGTGTATGCGCTCAATCATTTGCCGCCCGAGGTAGCCGAGCGAATCGAATTCCACGCCTATGACGGCGGGCATATGTTCTACATGACGGATGAAGCGGCACGCAGGCAGTTCATCGAGCACGTGCTCGCGTTTATCAAACGCCAGACCAGCGGCGGCGATGAAGGTGGCGCCCGGTAGGTTCGAGTTTGCCATCGGTCCGTTTTAACGCTCTCGGACCCAGGCCAGGCAGTTAAAATCGGAATTACCGGACTCAGCGGTACGCCGCTTGCAAACCAAGATACTGTCACCGATGCATTCATCCAAGCTGAGAGCGCAGCACCATCACAGTCATCCAAAGAACAAGAAGCCGACATTCCGAGAGGCCCTGACGGTTACGAAGGATCTGCTCGATGTCATCCTCAAGATCTCGGTACTGCTGTTGTTTGTTCCCGCGATCGCGCTCGCCGCATACCTCAGAGCGATCGATCGTATCGATCTTTTTGTGCCTGCCGTTTTCTCCGGCGCGGGTCTCGCGGCGCTGTTGATGGCAACTGTCTTGTTGATCTCGGGCTTGCTCATCGGCGTGTTCGGTGCATCGTGGTTCATTGCCGGACTGGCTTCCACCTATGACAAAGACCGCGACCCACCGAAGGGCACGGTTTGGTTGGCTATAGCAACCGTCATCATCGCCTTGACCATCCTATTTGGCGTCTATGTGTTGCATGACACTCGATGGATGTTTCTCGGCAGAAATGCGACCGCCGCAGCGCTTGCATTGAGTTCGATCGCGCTTCTCACCTGGCTGGCGTATGTGAGCCCGCCGCGATTCAGAATCGTGACCGACAACGAGCGCTCGAATTGGAAGGAGCGCCTGACACGCGCTTTTGCGAGAGTCGTCCTTTGCGCTCTCGGCGCAGCGTTCACCACCTCGTCTGTCGCAACGCTGTATGCACTTTCCCGTCCCTATCGCATACCGGAACAGGGGTGGCAGGGAAACACCGTAGCGGCATTGATGATGCTCGTGAGCGTGCTGCCGGGCCTCGGCTATCTCAATGCACGAACGCGCGGCGCCTCGAAATCGCGATGCTTGATGGCCGCAGCAGGAGGGATCATGATCGCGTTGGCCCCGCTTCTTTCGTTCCGTATATCGCTCGAACCGCTGTTTCTCGTGAGCATGAAGGCCATGGGCATCATGGAAGTCAAAGTGCGAACGTTCGAGTTGCTCAACACGAAGGAAAAACCTACTTATCAGATGCTTGGTTTTCCGTTCAAGCGCGATACCACCTTCTTCGATGGCGTGATCCGATTTCAGTTCGGAGATATCAAGCTTGTCTGCGTCGATGCTTACGATGCGATCGGCCAATGGCCAGGCACTGCGGGTTTTATGGCGCCGCCCCCTCCCGACGCTTCGGCGCCGCGCGCAGCCTGCGTCTCGGCGACGAAAGGTGAAGTGCGCGTAGTCTCGCTGTCACCGACGTCGGCCAATCCGGGCCATAACGCGATTGTCGGGCCGAATGCTCGGCCGTGAGCCTTCCCGGACGGACGAAGCCGTTACGGTAATTTCGCTTCAGCCGTGCTCGCCTCCACAAGATCCGAAAGTGGGATTGTCCGGATGGTTGATTCGTGTCCAGACTTTGCCATCGAATCTCACCAGATCTTTAGCCCCTATCGACCAAAGCGCGCCAGGTGTCGCGTCCACAGTGTAGGTCTCCACCTCCGGCTTCAGCCCTGTTGCGACCGGACCGATTCGGCGCCCGTCGTAGGCAAATAGTCCCTTCGTGGAGCCGAGATAAATTTTGTCCTCGAACTTCGCGAGCGACCAAAACGTCTCGTTGTCGGTGACATCGCTGACGTCGCGGAAGCCGCGGTTGAGGTTGCCATTCAGTAGCGTTCCGTTGGCACCGCCGACCCACACATCGTCTGCCCCGTAGCAACGGACACACTCGAGGTTTTCGTCGGTCGTGAGCGGGACTTGCCGCCATACGCCGCCATCCCAGTGATATAGCGTGCCGTTGGATCCGACTACATAGACGTCGTCCTCGGAAAAACCATCGATCGCATTGAACACCACGTACTCATTAGAGGCCGCGTGATGGAACTTCAGCGGCGCCGATACAACCGATGTCCAGACACCACCATGTCGGGCATAGACCTGACTGTTGAAGCCACATGCAAATAAAGTGTCCCCGATCTCTCGAATGGATCGCAGGTAGCCCAGCGTGCCGAGGCGCACTCCCGCGTCCGGAATCTTCTCGACGAACGACGAGCCGTCTTTGCTGGTCCATAACTCGACCGCTCCTTCCTTCGACAGGGCCACAAGCTGTCGAGGTTCCGTGCTCGTCTGCTTCTTCTCGCAGACAGACACGACATTGGCATTGACGTCGTGATAGAACCATTGCCGGCCCGGCTCCAAACGCCCGACATATGCGCTCATCCTCGTATGCACGTACTCAGAGGAATCCACGTCTTCGAGCTGGGTGGCAAGATAGACGATATCGCTTTCGACGGCACAACCCGATATGAAATAAACCTCTGTACAAGACATTTTTTTGGATTCGCCCTAGCGGTCCAATGTGACTCTGATCGACCCGGAAGTGGCGTCTGCGACGTCCAGAGTCCGTGGCGCTACGCTAAGACAGCTTTGCCATCTCGGCAAGATCATCGTCCCACCACCCCGCTTTGAAGGCGGTGACAGTCAATGCATCGAAGTCGTCGCCACCGAAGCCCGACAGGCTGATCGCCAAGTTCTTGAAAACGATGAACCCTTCACCCGCGTAGACCTCCGCATCGAGTTTCCTTAACTGCTCGATGGTTCGAGCATGCGGTTGCTGAAAGATCTGCACCCCTTTCACAATGACATTCCGATAGGTGGACGGAAATCCTATCTCCGCAACGCCACCGTCTGCGCTGTCATAGGTGATCAAGCTGGCGTCGCGCACCTCCGTGCTATCGCCAAGCATGTTTTTCGATCTGTGCACAGGAGAGCCCCACAGCGATTCGACTTCAGCCGCGGACATCCCGAACTTGATCTCCGCGACGCCGCCTAGAGGGAATACTTCATAGGTTCGATTACGATTCATAGGTCAACCCACCGGCATCGCATACTCGCGCTTACCGGATAGGGGCGTTGTCCGGATGATCGACGCGGGCCCAAGATGAGCCGTCGAATCGCACGATATCTTTTTCTCCGATCGACCAGAGCACTCCTCCTGCTGAGTCGACCGTAGCCGAATCAATGACCGGCGGAGTCAACTCCGTTGCGACTTCATGGATCTTCGCGCCTGCCTTGCCCGGTTCGTATGCGTACAACCCAAGTTTTGAACCGAGATAAAGCGTCCCACGGAAAAGCGCCATCGAATAGAACAACTGATTGTCCTCTACGCTCGACACGTCTCTAAAACCACTTCTCATGTTTCCGTTTAACAATGCTCCGTTGTGGCCGCATATCCAGACGCTGTCGAGAGACTCGATCAGGATGCGGTTGAGGTAGCCCACTTCGGGAATCGCTACCGTTCGCCACGAGGCACCGTCGAAGTGAAACAGTCGGCCCTCCATGCCTGCCGCCCCTGGATAGCTGCCGCAAACGTAGATATCGCGTTCACTCGAACCGTTGATATCGCTCAATAACAATCGCGCGCCGATCGGGATTGCCTGCAAAAGCCCTGCGTCCATATGCTGCCAGTTGCCCGGGCTCACGCGTTTGTATACTTGCCCGCCTGCTCCGCACACAAACAGGAAATCCCCGATTTGCCGGATAGCACTGACATAGCCCCAACCGACGGAGCCCGCAGCGAACACCCCAGCGCCTGGAATCTTTTCTTCGGCGATCGAGTCTGCAAAACTGAATTCGACGTGACCCTCGTTCGACATTCCAACCAGCGCCCAATCTCCGTTCTTGCCTACGCCCGGCGGAAAGTAGGTCGTAGCGCTTCGCGCCGACCACTTCGTCTCATGATGAGTCCACGGTTGGGCGTCGTCCTCAACGAATTGGAACCAGCGAGTAAATGGGCTATAGGGTTCATCATCGTCCGGCGATCCGGCAAGCAAAAGCCAATCGTCTTCAATCACTTTCGCCACCGCAAATGTAACGCCTGTCGCCATTAACGCCTCCGTCCGCGGTGCTGTGGTTTTGTGGCTGGCGCAATCCTGCATCTAGCGAATCGGCGGGTTATCAGGATGGTGTAGTCGCGTCCAACCGTTCCCGTCAAACGAAGCGATATCTTTGAAGCCGATGGACCACATCACGCCATCCCTCGCCTCAAGCACGTGACAGTCAGTCAGCTCCGGAACAAGGCCTGTCCGATAGGGCGATATCTTTTTCTGCGCTGGATCGAAGACAAACAGGCCCAGGTTTGACGCTAGAAATGCTCGTCCCTCGAATACCTCAATCCCCGTAAAACGTTGATTGTCCTCTATGGCAGATAAGTCGACGAAGCCGTCGCGATAATTTCCCTTCAGCAACGTTCCATTTGCACCGACCACATAGACTTCTTCTTCCGACACGATCTTGATTTTGAACAAATCTTCATCGCGCCGGGTGTCGATCGATGCCCACCGGTTACCGTCGAAGTAAAAAACCTCTCCGTGATATCCAACGGCATAGATGGCATTCTCCGACAGCCCAGCGATATCCATGAAGCACCGCATGGATGTGTCGCCCGAAGGAAGCAAGATGTCTTGATCGACGTGAACCCACTGCCCCTCTTCGCCCCTGCGGTACACCTGCCGATTGCTACCGCAGACGTAAAGAGACGAACCTATTTGCCTGATGGCATAAACATATCCATAGTCACCGGACCAGTCGCCATGCAACCCAGCGTCTGGAATCACTTCCGCACGACGCGCCTCCGCTCCTGCCTCGTGAAGCTCGACTTGGCCCTCGGTCGACAGCAAAACGTATGTTCTCGCCCTTGTCGAATCGACGGTCCAAAGACATGCGCTGATGACATGCCAGTCAAGGTCATAGGCACTCCACGGATCCGGGGCTTGCTCATCGTAGTAGTACAGGCGTGCAAAATCCTCTTCCCAAGGATCGATGCTGTCGAGACACGCCACTAGTTTCAGGTAGTCTCGCTCAATGGCGATGCCATCGATGAACGAAACCGTTGCGTTGTAAACATCTGGCTCCATGGCCTCACCTCACTTTCCCGCCGCCTACGCGAACCCGCGATGCCGGTCGACCAAGATGTTCGACCGCCTCTGCAGGCATTTTCGCCTTCGATGCGCGCACCAGGCTCTCTTCGCTCAATTTGAATTTCCCGCTGTGATAGTCGCGTAGCTGCTGCTTTAGCCGCTCTTTGCTACACGCACCGTTGGTTGCTTTTTCCACCGACTCGGCTGCAAGATCTTCCGCCTTACCCAGAAGGGTCAAACCTACAGGCGAGTCCGGATTCTTCGATAGCTCTTTCTCTGCCTTATCGTAAAACTCGTGAGCCCGAGTGTGCTCAGCTTCTTTGCCGAACTTGTTCGATTCCAGGCAGACCGCGAGCCCGTCGTCTTCGCTGACTCCTCCTGGAAACGCACCTGTCCCTCGATTCCCAGCGCGGAACGCACGATCAGGAAGCACATGATGTGCATCTTGACCACGCGGACAATCGAGTTCGCTGTACTTCCTCAACGTGCATCGACCGTCTTCCGCATTGCCACTCCCCGGGATATTGACGTTATTCCCAACGTTCGCAGCGATCTGATCCTGCACACTCTCCTTTGCCTGCCTCTCCTCCTGCTTGACCTCGTTTTTAACCGCATGCGTCTCGGTTTTAGCCTCCGTCTTCAGCGCTTTCGCCTCCGCAACAACGGCCCTCCCGCCGGGAATCATCGAAGTCACTCGATTGATGACGGCGTTCTCGACGATGCCAACCGCAGCACTGACGAAATCAGGCGCCTTGCCGGTCAGTATCCAGTCCGCGGCGGTATCCATCGTACTTGCGCCCGCATCGGCTACACCTCCCGCTGCTCCCACCGCACCACCCACCGTAACGCCCGCACCGCCGACCGCTTCCATTCCGGCAGCGACAGGAAGGCCAACGCCGGTGGCCGCGACACCCGTTCCCGCCAACATCGTTACACCGCCGGCTCCCGCCACCTTTCCGCCTACATCCATCGCCTTGCCGGCGGCGTCATGCAGTGATGGAGATACGTTGTCCTTGTATCCCTGCGCCAAGTCGTGGGCGACACGCTTGACCTTGCCCATAAAGGTCTGCTCGGCGGGCGTGGAGTTATCGGCCGGCGACTGATCCGCCCCAGCGGAAGCCGCCTTCGGCGGCATGCTCGACGGTGCGGGAGCGGCAACATAGATGCCCGGATTGTTGCCGCCGTTCATCGTATTGGTATCGCCCACCCGCACGACATAGTTTCCGCCCGCGCGAACCGATCCACTGGCGCTTGTTGGCTTCACCTCACCGTTGACCGTACCCGATTTCACGCCTTTGAGAGCGCCCGCGCTGTCACCCGTGCAACTGGGCTGGGTGCTCTGATCGAGTACGTAGGCGGGCGTTCCGCGAAAGCGCACGGTTGGTACCACGCCAACGCTATTCCCCAGGTCCTGAGTGGTCGGATAAGGCAGTGGGACGACGCTGCTGCCCACCTGCGTCTTGTTGATCGATGGCGCAGTCGATACCGCCTTGAACTCGCCCGTCTTATGCGTGCCAAGCTTAGGCATCTCGCATCTCCATCTTGCGAGTTCGGGTATCCCATTCAGCGAACAGCCGATCGCGTTCGCGACGCTGCTCGACGGAAAGCACACCCGCTTCGAGTACGCGAACCGGCGCGTCTTGGACCTTGCCGACGATGCGTCGCCAGATCATCGACAGTTGCCGTCGGTCGGTGTCGATCAGCACGGTATCGACATGCATCGGCAATCGGAAACATGCGCCGTCTTCGAGCCGGACGCGGGCGAACGCCAAGTGCGACGGCAACGCGAACCTCACGACCGTATTGCCGTGTGCGTCGATGCTCGCCCCCGGAGCGTCGGCCGGAAACAGGTTGATCAATTCGACGATCTCGCCGCCGCTCGGATATTCGATCTGCTGATCGGGCGGTGCGGCGTTCCAAATCGCGAAGTCGAAGTCCTGCGGCAAACAACGTCCGCTTGCAATGAATTCTTCATCCACCGTACCGATAAGCGGCGCACGATCGGGATGGCCTTTGACGCGAATCCCGAATCCAGCCACTTCCTGCCGCTCCGGCAATGCTTTGCCCGAGACGGCACGCGCAAATACCGCGAGATCGAATGGCGCATCAGGCGACTCGATCCGCGGTGCGGGCAAATGGGTAATGCCTGCCGCTTTCAGATACCAGTCTTCGGACCAGCCGACTCCGATGGGATTGGCTCCAAATGCCGTATGTGCCACCTGGCTCGTTTCATCGCTCTTGTTGGCAAGGCGACGGTCCGCGGGCACCCGTGCTGCCGCGGGGGAACCGGCAGACACGAGACATTCACCGCCAAACGCGAGCTCCGCACGGAGCGGAACCTCCAGACACGGACTTGGCGCCGACAGTGTCCAAGGAACGGGACGCACGCCACCCAGCGTCATCCAGCGGCACGCTCGAGCCATCCATGACGTTGCAAAAGACGACTTCCGCAAAAAACGCTCGCCCGTTACTACCAGGGTTTTATCGATGAGCGTCTGTCCGGGCGCGCCGCGGCTGAGCATTGCCGCACATTCGCGCTCCCACTGCTTGATTGCCTCGGGCGACGCAGACATCAGCGGATTCAGCCCCTGAGGCGGCTCGGGTATAGCAATAGGACGGCCGTCCGGCTTACGGACGACCAGGCGAACGTGAAAACGCGATGCAGGTCGACCACCCGGCGCACGCGCAGTGCCATTGACGATGATGTCGCACTTCGGCTTGAAGTGGCATAGATCGCTCTCCTCGCGGACACCGCTATGGCCCACTTCGCCGAAATAAGCGTCCTCCTCTCGCAGAGGCTGCTGATCGTCCGCGTATATCGGCCCGTCCTGGGTCAGATCGAGCGTCTGTCGCAGCGCGATGACGTAAAACCGCTGATCATGCTGATCGATCCCTTCGAACGCCAGCGCCGGAAAAGGCGTATGGTTGCGAAACTCCATGTTCGCGCTCAGTTGATGTCGACGTCCTTCCCGTTGATCTGAACGGGTCCGGAGCCTTCTATCAGCAGCTGCGTGCCCTGCAGCGTGATATGCCCGTTGCTTTCAAGGATCAGAACGGCGCTGCCCGTCCTCAACTCGATCCGATCGCCCGCGGTAACGGTATACGTCTTCCCCACAACGGTAGTCTTCGCCAAGCCGACCTCCTCGGCACTCGCCAATCCCACGGCGGTATTCATCGCGCCCGCCACCGTCACGGTATAAGCTCCGCCGATCGTCAACGCCTTGGCCAGCCCCACTGTTTCCGCCGACGCCAGCGCAATCAAAAGGTTCTGCGCCCCTTCGATCGTCTCGCTGCGATTGCCCACCACCGTCAGCGTTTCATTACCGCCGACACGCTCCGACCGATTCACACCGACGGTAATCGTCTCGTTGTTGCCGACTGTCTCGGTACGGTCATGATTCACGTTCACGGTTTCGTCGTGGACGACCGTCTTCACGCGATCGTTGCCAACCGTATGTGATTCGTCATGCTCGACTTCGATGCGTTGATCCTTCTCCGCATGAATCCACAGCTCCTCCTGACCGAGCTTGTCTTCGAAGCGAATCGCATTGGCGTTTTCGCGTGTGGCGCCTTTGCTCGATCGCGTCAGAAAACCGCTTTGCGTGGCATTGGCCGGCAACGTCCAGGGCGGCATGTTCTGCGCGTTGTAGACACGCGACGTGATGAGCGGCCGATCGGGGTCGCCGTCGAGAAACGACACGACCACCTCATCGCCAATGCGAGGAATCTGCACCATTCCGAAACCGCGTCCGGCCCAGGGCTGCGCCACGCGCACCCAGCACGAGCTCGATTGATTTCGTTTGCCTAGACGGTCCCAGTGAAATTGCACCTTTACCCGCCCGAGCTCGTCCGTATAGATTTCCTCACCGTCCGGGCCGACGACGATGGCCGTTTGCGGGCCCGCAATCGTGGGACGCTCGGACGCAACGACAGGCCGGTAGGGGATCTTCTTGCGAATGCACGTGAAGCTGGACGAGTACGACGCCGCGCCATCGCCAGCCTGATAGTTGTTCTGCCCGCTGTGCATGACCGTGACCAACATAAACTGCCGGTCTTCCGCGCTCGCGCCCGCATGGTCGTAGTGGTCGTCGAGCTCGAAATATCGCGCCGGCATCAGACGCCGGCTCGTCGTCGTACCCGTAAATACTTTGCTGTGCGCAGCAAGCGCCTCGGTCCTGAAACGTGCGAGTTCCTCACCGCGATCGCTGTCGGCAAAACCGTGAGCGCCCAGATAGTCATAGACCTCGTACGAGGCGACATTGCCCTGGTCGACCTGCGTACTGTTGGATACGGACCGCCGCGCACCCGGCGCCTTGTAATCGAACGTCTTGAGTGCGACTTTATCGGACTCGAGTTGCCGCGACGCTTGAAACGACGTGACGACGTCGCGGTCGTCGAGCGCTTCGCCTCGCGAGTAGCGAATCGACGGGCTGCGTCCGTCAATCGGCTTCGCCGTCACGGAGCTGTCGGTGACGATCAGCTTATGTCCGTCTTTCGTATGTTCGAAAAAGAAAAAGAGGCCCTCTTCCTCCATCAATCGCAGAACGAAATCGAGATCGCTTTCCTTATATTGGGTGCAATAGCTACGAATTTTAGTAGTCTTCGTCAACCTGAACGCATACGAGGCCAATGCGCCATATTCCTGAAACACTTTCTCCAGAATCGCTTGAACGGTTTGCTCCTGGAATATCCGGATGTCCTGGCGCCGCGAAAGCATCCACAACCAGGGCCGAATCGATGCACTATAGAGCGCAAACCCGCCATCGGTATCGAGATGCGTAAAAGCCGCCACATAACCATGAAAAAATCGCTCGTCAGAGCTGGCCAGCGCCGATGTCAGCTGCAAAGCGATCGTCACGGGCTGGCCGATCATCTGCTTCAACTCGATCTTGCGATTCTGCGAGGCTAATCGCACATGAATATCGAAAAGCTGAGACAAACCTTCCGCACATTGGAAGTCGACCACCACCAATTCGGAGGAGCCTCCCAATGGCGTTTTGATGGTGAGCAGGCGATTGCTCTGGAGCTGGAAGAAACTCGCAATCTCGGACATCTGCATAGGAGGCCTCGAAACGTCGCACGAGCGAATCGAGATATTACCGTCGGACGAATGCCAAATGAAACGTTTTTTAGTTGAAGGAACTGTGACAGCCGAACGGGTACAGAGAAGCTGCGTGTAAAAGCTTATAAGGTCTCGTCCGACGGAGCATCGATGGAAGATTTGCTGGCGCACTACGAATACGAACTCGGTCTGCTGGCCGACGCATTGGCCGAGTTTGGCAAGCGCTATCCCCGAATCGCGGCACGGCTTGGCTTGTCGGGCGGATATTCGGACGAGCCGCATGTCGAACGGCTCACTCAAGCGTTTGCATTTCTCGCGGCACGCATCGGTGTCAAGCTCGACGACGACTACGCGGAATTCACCGAGCCCTTACTCGAGCTGCTCTACCCGGGCTACTTGCGCACCGTGCCGTCATGCGCGATTGCGCAGTTCGATCCTGCGCCCATCGTCGATCTGCTGAGCGCGCCGCATAGCGTTGCACGCGGCACCGAACTCGATGCGCTCGCAGCGCACTGCCGGTTCAGGACCGTCTATGAGGTGACGCTTTCTGCGCTGCGCATCGATGCGGCGCGGTTCACGTCGGCGACTTATGCGCCGCTCAATGCCGAGTTGCCGTCGGATACGTCGGGTCTTCTCTCGATCTCGTTTTCCGCCGCAACGCCCGCTCGCCGCTTCGACGATTCGCTTCCGTCTTCGCCCGTGCGCGTTCATCTTTCCGGTACGCGCGCGCTTGTTTGCGCGCTGCTCGATACGATGCTGCTGCATGCGCGTGCCGCATATGTCGAAGCGGACGATAGTGGGCGTTGGAAAGCACTGCCGGTCGTGCCGTTCGAACAGGTCGGATTCGACGACGACGATCGGTTGTTGCCACGCGAAGCGCCGGGCACTTCAGCGCCGTTCCAATGTCTGCTCGAGTATTTCGCGTTTCCGGAGCTATTCGATTTCGTCGATATCGACTTCGGGCGGCTACGCCGTGCGGCCGGCGCGGCAAGTCGCATTACGCTGCATGTAGCAATATCGGGCACGCATGGGGACTCGGCCGCAGCCGCGGCGCAGGCACTGCGTGCCCTCGATGCGTCCGCCCTCAAACTTTGCTGCACACCGGTCATCAATCTCTTCAAACGGCCGGCGCTGCCTATCGTGCTCAGTCCAACTGAAACGCGATATCCGGTGCGGCCGGTGCCGCTCGCCACCGAGTCCACTACCGAGGTCTTTTCCATCGATAGGGTTTGTCTGGGAGAACTTGCCAGCACCGATAAATCGGCACCGCGGACCGATCGGAGCACGCGTTTCGACATACCGCCCTATCGCGCGTTCGGACATCGCCCGGGGGCCGTCGGTGCGGCGATCTATTGGGCGGCCGCACGAGATCGCGACGCTACGCTCGTTGGCAGACACGGCGACTGGTTGCTGTCGCTGGTCGGGCTGAACGGCAAACCCGCCCGTCCCGCGCAACCGCAGGTCGACGTCGAGACGACCGCGACCAACGGCGATCTACCGTTGCGCTTGCCGATCGGTTCGCCCGACGGAGATCTGTCGAATGAGCAAACGGCGCTTTCTTGTCCCATCGCGCTGTTGACGCCCCCGACCCGACCCGCGGAGCTGCCGCGCGGCGACGGTGCGTTATGGCGCGTGTTGTCAGCGCTGACGCCGCATGCGATCGAGCTCACGCAGGCTGGGTTGCCTTCGCTCAAGGCGCTCTTTGAATTGCACGCCGTCCGGTCGAGCCCCGCCGCTCGCCGCTGCATCGATGCGCTCACGAGCCTCGCCTGGAAACCGGCGATCGAATGGATGTCGCTCGACGATTCTTTTCCTTCGTTCGTGCGGGGTATCGAAATCAGCGTGGGATTCGATGAAGCCGCACTGGCCGATGTCAGCCTCAGTACTTTGGCGGCTATTCTGGCGCGTTTTTTCGAGCCGTATGCTTCGACGAATAATTTCGTGCGATTGACTATGCGATCGGCGCGAACGGGGGCGGAATTGATACGGTGCCCGGCTCGGCGGGGGTCGAGGCCGTTGGTTTGAAAGCGCTGAAACCATCGAGCGTGGCACTATGCTCGGCAGTACGAAACGCGCTCGGTGCTCGCCTGGCACCGGCACCCTCCTGAACGAACCTCCGAATCGCGAGGATTCAGATGCTCACTCCACCCGATGCTCAGAACCCGAGCGGAAAGGCGAGCCGTCGCGAATGGGTTGGTCTCGCAGTGCTCGCGTTGCCCTGCATCCTCTACGCGATGGACCTTACGGTGCTGAACTTGGCGATCCCGTCGCTCACTACCGATCTAAAGCCGACCGCGGCACAGGTTCTGTGGATTGTGGACGTCTACGGATTTCTCGCTGCGGGCGCGCTTCTGATAATGGGCGCATTGGGCGACCGCATCGGCCGTCGGAAGCTTCTGCTGATTGGATCCGCCGTCTTCGCCGCTGTCTCTGTGCTGGCGGCATTTTCGAACAGCGCAGCGATGTTGATCGTGGCGCGCGGACTCCTTGGGGTCGCGGGTGCGACCATGGCGCCTTCCACCCTATCGCTCATCAATGCAATGTTCCGCAACGAGCGCGAGAAGACGTTCGCAGTAAGCATTTGGGTATCGAGTTTTTCCTTCGGCGGCGCGATCGGGCCCGTCGTCGGTGGCGCGCTCATCGCTCATTTCTGGTGGGGCGCGGTCTTTCTGGCTCCGATCCCGATCATGGCGCTGTTGCTGATTCTCGGCCCCAAGCTGCTACCTGAACATCGAAGCAAAAAGGCGGGCCGTGTCGATGTTGTCAGTGCGATTTTGACCCTGGCGACCGTGCTGCCGATCATCTTCGCCATCAAACACATCGCGGAGGGAGGCGATGTTCAGCTTGCGGGTCTCGCCGCCGCTATCGGAGTGATCTCTGGTGTCGTGTTCGTTCGCCGCCAATTGACTTTGGAAGACCCACTGCTCGACGTGCGCCTTTTCCGGTTGCCGGCGCTATCCGCTGCCTTGGCCATCAACGCGCTCGATTTCCTGGTGGGGTTCGGAATCCTGGTGATCGTGGCGCAGTACCTTCAGCTCGTGCTGGATCTTTCGCCGTTCGAGGCTGGGCTGTGGGGCGTTCCTGCCGGACTCGGCTTCGTAGTAGGGTCACTTCTGACATCGGTGCTCTTGAAGGTGCTTCGCCCCGCGTACGTGTTGAGCGGCGGCTTGGTGCTCGGCGCTGTCGGCCTCGCACTGATGGCCTATTCAATCGAGGCGCACAGCCTGATCCTGATCACGCTCGGGAACACGCTGTTCGCCGTCGGCTCCGCGCCGGGAACGACTGTCGTCGCCGACTTTGTCGTGACCTCTGCCCCTGAAGATCAGTCAGGTGCAGCATCGGCGCTCTCGGAGACGTGCTCGGAGTTCGGTGGCGCGCTTGGCATCGCCCTGCTAGGCAGCTTCGCGACGTTCCTTTATCGGCGCACGCTTGTCGCCGCACTACCGGTGGGCATTCCGGCTCCCGCGACGGAGACCGCTCTGCGCGGAGTCGGCGCTGCAAGAGCGGCCGCGGAGGCGCTGAACAGTGGGACCGCGTTACTCGAAGCGGCAAAGCACGCTTACACAAACGCCGCCGGTGCCACGCTTGTTCTGAGCGCAGCCATCACCGTGCTTACGGCTCTTGTGGCAGTGACAATGTTCAAAACTCGTGCATCCGTCAAAACCGAAGTCGCCATTGATGCTGGACGGGCTTGAGGGTTGTTGAACGAAGAGATTGAGGCGCGGCCCTCCATTCAGTGCAAGTATCCGACGAGCAGCCCGACGCCGGCTCCGGCTTGCACGCCCGCGGTCAGTCCGTGCATGACGAGCACCGCGGGCGCATGTGCTATCGCTTCGTCTAGCAACCACGCAAAGCCCGGGTTCGTGATGCCCAGCGCTAGCATCGCGGGATTGATGCCGAGCAGCATGGCAGAGCCCGCTTCACCGACGAAGAGGCCTGCTCCCGCATCGACATACACGGTGCCGCCCTGGATATTCGCCCGTGCCAACTCTTCACCGGGAAACGCGCTGGTCATGTAGACCGAACCGCTGCTGGGAAAAGATTTCGCCGAACCCGCGCCGCCGACTTCGCGCCCCGCCACGCGTGGCAACCTTAATTCGGGCAGCGTCATTTTCGGCAGCTTGATTTTGGGCAACTTCGCTCCGAAACCGAGGCCCACTCCGATACCGCCGTAATAAAAGTCCTGCTCGTGCTGAGCCGGATCGTTGAGGACGATCGTCCCGCCGGACGCAACGACGAACTCAATGCTGACGCCACCCGTAGCGCCCGTCGTGTAGCTCCATTTGCTCGGCCTCAGGAGTGACATCGCCTGCGCTCCTCAAGATATCGAATCATCGACGCGACGGCAGGCTCAATAAGCCGCAGAAGATCGCAGCGCTGCCCAATACCGCCAAAAACAGCGTGTTATCCCAAAGCGCACCGAACCGATCGAGCGTCGCGCTATGCCGGGGGGTCCCGGGAAGATAGCGAACCTGTACGGTATCGCCGACCTTCATGCCGAAAATCATGCCGCCTTGCGGATAGGAAATGGCTTCGCCAGATTGTGTGACAAACGCGATCTGCGGATGGCTACCGCCCGCATTGAGCGCGACGACATGGCCCGGTACGACGACGGACGAGCGGAGAAAATCGCGCGTCGAATGGATCGTGAAAACCGCGGCAATCAGGCAGCCAATGCCGATGACGATGGCGATAAGCGCTTTGGTCATGGAGACTCGCTGCGAGCGGGAAAGGGAAAGTGGATTGGCCGCGAATACTGTTCGGCGATTCTAGTACAACAATAGGCGGGCGGCGTGCCGCGCCGTCATAAAGGCAAACCGCTAAGCTGAAGCACAGACATGGGTTCGCCCCGGCTGCGGCCAGCCCTAAAACCTGTATGCGTCGCCGCCGCTGGTACGCCTTGCCCCTCAGCTCATTCGTCGCGCCTCGCAGGATGCATCGTGGTAACGCGCAGGAGCGTTTGTGCCGCACCGGTAGGCTCTCGCCTACCTTGTTCCCAATCTTCCCTTTAAGCCAGCTTATGGGATTTGAGCCAGTCCTTCAGCGCTGCATTCATGCGCGTTTGCCAACCTCGTCCCGTCGCCTTGAAGGCTTGGAGCACTTCGTCGATGCAGTACAGGACCGTCCCAGCCCACTCAAGCTGCAATTTCCACTGTAGTCGCCGCCAACCAAAACTGACAGGTCAGCGATCGTCGGCCGCGTGCTACATTCGTCAGCTGACTTTATGACCGTTACGCTTAATGTCGATATAAAGCGCGCTGACGATCGATGCCGTCGCCGCAAAAACCGAGAGCGGGTCGATATGCCAATCAAATGCACTTTCATGCTGAACAATCAGCGGACTTCAGTCCTCAATTACGCCGGCGTCGGCGCAATGCAAGCGTTCTCGGGCGCGATAGCGGCCGCGACATCCCTGCCGACGCCGACAAAAAAGATCTTGGCCCGATTCCGCCCGGCACCTACTACATCGTTGATCGCCGCTCCGGCGGCCGGCTCGGGGCGCTCCGCGACTTGTGGGACGCCCACGGCTATGGTACGACTGACCGCCGCAAGTGGTTCATGCTCTGGAATCCAAAGACGGGCGACTCGACGATCATCAACGGCGTTCGGCGAGGCTCGTTCCGACTCCATCCGATGGGACCCTTGCGATTGAGCGACGGCTGCATCGCCGTGGTCAATCCTAGCCAATTCGACCGACTCGCGAGCTATCTGCGTTCGAGCGCTCCGACGCTGTCGGTTCCCAGCGCTGAGTTCAAGGCTTACGGCACGGTCGAAGTTCGATGAAGAAAGCGCTCTTTATTTTTGCCAACGTGCTGGTTGCGCTGGTGGGTGGGTGGTGGCTAGCACAGTTCGTCGCGAGCCTGCCTTATGAGATGCCGTCCTGGCTCGACTCTGGCATCCGTGCGGGGATTCGCCTGACTGGCGCCAGCCAACTCGACAACACGGACGACATCGAGACGATCGCCATCATCCTCGCGATTTTGGCGTGCTCAGCGTTGGTTGGTGTCGTCTTAGCGATCGCGACTTGGCTTGGCTGCCGGCTGATCGCACGACATCGACGGGCGCCCTAGGCATCGTTTACATTCGAGGCAGCGGTTCTCCAGCGTTGAATCGGAGTCGCTCGTACCGCAATGCCATCGACGAACCCGGCCGCTATGCCGCGATCATGTCGCGCCCGAGCGAATGCTGCTTTGGAGCTGAAAATTGAAAGAGTTCGTTATTCAGTCTGTCAAGGCCATCACCGAACAAGAACTCGGCGAGTTATGCGACGTACTGATAGATTGCGTCGAGGGGGGCGCGTCCGTCAGCTTCATGCTGCCGCTAGAACGTCACAAGGCGATGGAATTTTGGAGCGGCGTAGCGTCGAGTGTCGCCAGCGGCGCGCGCATCCTCTTGATCGCGAAAGACGAAGAAGGCTGCGTTGGGACTGTGCAGGTACTGCTTGATCAGCCCGAGAATCAGCCGCATCGCGGCGATCTTGCAAAGATGCTGGTACATCGCCGCGCCCGCGGGCGCGGTGTCGGCACTGAGTTACTCCGACATGCTGAAGCGGCAGCGCTGCAGGCCGGCAAGTCACTGCTCGTGCTGGACACCGCCAACCCCGTCGCCGAGCGCCTCTATGAACGCGGTGGCTGGCTTGCATGCGGAACGATCCCCAATTACGCGCTAATGCCGGACGGCCCTCTTTGCGCTACCCATCTTTACTACAAGCAACTCGCCCCGCTTAACGGTGCGCTTGCCGTCAAATAACACTCAAACCATTCGTGAGATTTCGTCCGCGCCGACCTTCTTCGCCGGCGAAAAATCACTTCCAGTCCCGCCCGATTTCCGCCAAACGGCGCATAAAGCGAGGCTCCTGGGGGCGCCCAAAATGAAAAAGGCCCTCGGCATTTGCCTTAGGGCCTTGATTTGCTAGGTTTCCTCCACCTAGCATCACTTCGAATTTTGGCGCGCCCGGCTGGGATCGAACCAGCAACCCCTGCCTTCGGAGGGCAGTACTCTATCCATTGAGCTACGGGCGCTTCGCTTGAACACGAAGGCGCCGCGACCGGAAGGGCGCAGCGCCGAGCGAGACCGAGAGCATAACTGGTTTCGCGCGGCACGTCCACCGCGCCTGCCTCGCCACCCGCCGCACGCCACGGCAATGCCCACCAGAAAACTCCTCCAACGCTCCCTTCCCACCCCAATTCCGGGTAAACGCCGCCAGAAGCATTCCTCTGCGCGTCTGGCCGCCGCGAAAACCTTCCGTCTATAATCGACCGTGTTTGACCGAATGAATTAAGTTGTTGCCTCCAAGCCGTCAAGTCGTTGCCGTCACGCTGTACCGCTCACCAACAATACCCACCGGGAGACGAGTCAAGCATGAGCGAAGCACCACACGGAGCCCCGATCAAAACCCCCGGGCAACTGATTGCCGCAGTCATCGCCGCGTTCGCAATCCCCATCGTTGTCATCTGGCTCCTCGCCTATAACGTCAACCAGACCGTGCGCACCGGCGCCGGCACCGACGAAGCCAACGATTCCACTGTAGCGACACGCATCGCCCCCCTCGCGCAGGTCACCGTACGGGACGCCAACGCGCCCCACGTCTACAAGACGGGCGAGGAAGTCTTCAAGGCCGTCTGCTCGACCTGTCACGCCACAGGCGCCGCAGGTGCGCCGAAGTTTGGCGACAGCAGCGCCTGGGCTCCGCGCATAGCGCAAGGCTTCGAGACTTTGCTGCACACAGCCTTGACGGGTAAAGGCGCGATGCCAGCGCGCGGCGGTACGACACCAGACGATTACAGCGATTACGAAATCGCGCGCGCGGTCGTCTATATGGCCGACCACGGCGGTGCGAACTTCCCGGAACCGCCCGCACCGGCCCAAGGCGCGAGCGCGGCCGCAACCGCCGCGGCACCGGCGAGCGCCGCCACGGCCGAATCGGCTAACCCTGCAGCAGCAGCCAGCGAGCAGACCGCGGCAACAGCAGCCTCGATGCCCACCGCTCAAACGGCCGGCGTCCCCGCTTCCGCATCGACGAACGCCACGGCCCCCGCGCCCGCGTCGGCCGCTGTGACAGCAAGCGCCGACAACGCGCAGGCAGGCAAGGCACTCTATCAACAAGTTTGCCAAACCTGCCACGCCGCCGGCCTGCTCAACGCACCGAAGTTCGGCGATAAGGCTGCATGGGCACCGCGCCTCAAAGATCCGATGGACACCATCTACAACTACGCATTACACGGTAAAGGTGCGATGCCACCGAAGGGCGGCTCGAATGCACCGGATGCTGACGTCAAAGCAGCCGTCGACTACATGGTGAACGCCGCCAAGTAGCGACGTCATCGGGCAGGAAGCAAGACGGCATCATGCGCATCGATCAACCGAAAGGCGATCGATGCGCATGCCATCCCCACCGCTACAACGCAGCTTCGTCCATCACCCCTTCTGCAGCAACGCCTTGAGGCTCGCCAGCCGGTCCTTCGGCGACATCGGCGCTTCCTCGGGTGTCGGCGGCGGCGCCTCGTCGAGCCCCATCTCGGCGATGAATCGCGACAACTCGCACACCACCGTCTCCCTCGCACGCTTGCGCTTCTTGCACCAATTCAAATGCAGGCTGCGCTGCGCGCGCGTGATCGCCACATACATCAGCCGCCGCTCTTCCTCGATGCGCGCGTCATCGATCTCGTCGTCTTCGGCGCTGCCGCGGTGCGGCATGATCCCTTCCTCGACGCCGACGAGAAACACGTGCGGATACTCGAGCCCCTTCGACGCATGAACGGTCGACAAGCGCACCGCGTCGGGGTCTTCCTCCTTGCCGTCGAGCATCGACATCAGCGCGACGGTTTGAATCAGCCCGAGCAGATTCTTGCCCGTGTCAGCCAAACCGTCGGCATTGTCGTAACCCGTCGCCTCACCATCTTCCGGGTCCTCGGCTTCGGGCTTCGTTCCCTTGCGCTTCAGCCATTCGAGAAACTCGAGTACGTTCTGCCATTTCGATTGCGCCTGGCGCTCGTCGAACGTGTCATAGAGATATGCCTCGTAATGGATTGCCTCCATGAGATCGTCGAGTAGCGTCGTGGCGGCATCGTCGGTCGCCCGATCGGCAATGCGCTGCATAAAATCGCAAAAAACGCGCAGCGGCTCGACTTGCCGTGCCGATAAGCGCGCCTCGATTCCACCCATATAAACGGCTTCGAAAAGCGACACCTTCGCCTGCCCGGCGAACGAACCCAAAGCTTCCAACGTCGTGTTGCCGATTCCGCGCCGCGGCGTGGTCACCGCGCGAATGAACGCCGGATCGTCGTCGGGATTGGCAATCAAACGTAAATAGGCGCAGATATCCTTGATCTCGGCCTTGTCGAAAAACGACTGCCCGCCGGATAGCACATACGGAATCCGCTCGCGCCGCAACACCTGCTCGAAGATGCGAGCCTGGAAATTGCCGCGATAAAGGATCGCGTAATCGCGAAACTGCGCGCGCCGCTCGAACTTGTGCGCCGAAAGCCGGAAGACGACCGATTCGGCCTCATGCTCTTCGTCGTTGCAGGCCGTCACCGTGATCGAGTCGCCCATGCCGTGCTCGGACCAGAGCTTTTTCTCGAAGAGCTTCGGGTTGTTCGCGATGACGTTGTTCGCCGCCGTCAGGATGCGCACCGTCGAGCGATAGTTCTGCTCGAGCTTGATCACATGCAGCTTCGGAAAATCCTTGCCGAGCTGCGCGAGATTTTCGAGGGTTGCGCCGCGCCAGCCATAGATCGCCTGATCGTCGTCACCCACGGCCGTGAATGCGGCGCGCGGGCCGGCCAGCAGCTTGAGCAGTTCGTACTGGCAGGCGTTCGTGTCCTGGTATTCGTCGATAAGCAGGTAGCGCAACTTGTTCTGCCAACGCTCGCGCACCGCTTCGTTCTTGGCGAAGAGCTCAGTCGGCAGGCGAATGAGATCGTCGAAATCGACAGCCTGATACGCATGCAGTGTCGCGACATAGTTGCGATAGACGATTGCGGCCTGATGCTCGTCTTCATTCGATGCGATGGCGGCAGCCTCTTCGGGCGTCACGAGCCCGTTTTTCCAGAGCGAGACGATCGTCTGGACTTTGCGGATGAAGCCTTTGTCGGTCGAGCCCACCTGCTCTTGAATCATTGCGAAACAATCGTCCGCGTCCATGATCGAGAACTGCGGCTTGAGGCCAAGATGCTCGGCTTCCTGCCGCAGAATCTGCACGCCGAGCGAGTGAAACGTGCAAACGGTCAACTGGTTCACGGGAACCTTGCGCCCTTCCTTGCCGGGCGCGGTCAGCGTCTTGCCTTCGAGCAGCTTGCCGACACGCTCGCGCATCTCGGCGGCAGCCTTGTTCGTGAACGTGACGGCGGCGATATGGCGCGGCTCGAAGCCCTTTGCTTCGATGAGGTGCGCGATCTTTTGCGTGATGACGCGGGTCTTGCCGCTGCCGGCGCCGGCCAGCACGAGACACGGGCCGTCGAAATAGCGCACCGCTTCGCTTTGGGCGGGATTCAATCCTGCGGACATTTCGGGTGGATCCAACAGTTGGCGGCTCGCGCAAAGGCACACACGCGTGCGCTTCGGACGATGCCATCGAGGGCGAGTGCGCGATGTTAACACGAGCGGCACGCGTTTCGCTTTGGCCCCAAGACGCTGCCGC
>Ga0209672_100398_pt1 | contig 25916 bp, 20 predicted proteins | sample AraplaCol_mMS_r2_FD_184273 | JGI IMG/M metagenome (GOLD analysis project Ga0209672, IMG submission 184273) | Arabidopsis root microbial communities from North Carolina, USA - plate scrape CL_Col_mMS_r2 (SPAdes) (version 2) | ecosystem: Host-associated > Plants > Roots > Endosphere | place: USA...
CACCACGCGCTACAACTCGCAGCCGCTGGTGATCCAGGGGCCAGGTGCCGGTCCGGAAGTGACGGCGCAAGCGTTGTTGGGGGATGTGTTGGCGTTGGTGTGAGCCTGAGGGTTCGTGAGTCGCGCACAGGGTGCGCTCCCACAGGTCACTCGAAACTTTGTGGGAGCGCACCCTGTGCGCGACTAGCCTCTCGGGAGCCAGCCACCCGCAAAAGAAAAACGCGCGGTGATAAGCCGCGCGTCTTTTATGTCACACCGATCACGATCAATCGTGCACGTGCGGATTGGCCTCAGCCTCTTCCACCGACGGCGTGCGCCAGCCGGACTTCACGCCCCAAACAAAGAACACCAGACCGACCACGGCGACGAGCAGCAGGTCCCAGCCATAGGGAATGTAATTGTGGCCGTTGAACTGCGAGCTGCCGGCCCAGGAAATCAGGGCGATGGTCGGCAAGTAGGTGATCAGCCACCAGGCGCCATTCAACTGGCGGCGTATGTCGTGCCAGCCAGCCTTGAACTGGTAGTAGAGATACACCGGCAACGCGACCACCATCAGCAGAATGATCTTGCCGGTCAGCGGCCACGCGGCCCAGAACAGCAACTCGGTGGCCATGATGAAGGCGATCGCGGCCAGTACCGGCAGGCCCACCAGGCGCAGGGGGCGGTGCATGCCGGCCGCCGTGCGTCGCAAAGTCATCACGCTGACGGGGCCGGTGAGATACGAAATGACCGTAGCGACACCGATCACGGCTGCCAGGGAATCCCAGCTACGCGAGTTGTAGAGGAAGATAAAGGAGACCAGCAGATTGAGCCACATGGCCGGGCGAGGGATGCCCCACTTCGGATGCAGGCGGCCGAAGATCTTGGGCAACGTGCCGTTGCGCTCCATGCCGTAAATCATGCGAGCGGTGGTGGCGGTGTACGTAATGCCGGTGCCGCTCGGGCTGACCACGGCATCGACGAACAACAACCAAGCCAGCCATTGCAGGCCGAGAATAATCGCCAGATCGGCGAACGGAGAGCTGAAATTGATGCCATGCCAACCCGCCTTGGCCAGCATGTCCGGCGGCACGGCGCCGATATATGCCACCTGCAGGATGACGTAGATAACAGTAGCAATGGCGATCGAGCCCACTACTGCAAATGGAATGCTGCGGCCGGGATTACGCGCGTCGCCAGCGAGATTCACCGGGCTCTGAAAACCGTTGAAGCTGAACACGATGCCGGCGGTGGTCACTGCAGTGAGGATGGCAGGGAAATCGATGGCATGTTGGTCGCCATGAATGCCGACCGAAAAATTCTCATGATGAAAACCACTGGCAATCAACAGCAGCCCCGTGGCCGCGGGCACCACCAGCTTGAAGGTGGTGATTGCCGTATTGGAGTGGGCAAATAACTTCACACTCCAGAAGTTGAGCAGGAAATACACCACCACCAGGGCGAAGGCGATGGCCATGCCGGCCGTGGTCAACTCGACATGGCCGCTGCCCAGCGGCGTCGACAGGCTGTGTGCCCAATCCCATGGCCAGTGGTGCATGTACTGCACCGAGGCGACGGCTTCCACCGGAATGACCGAAACAATGGCGATCCAGTTGGCCCACGCGCCGATAAAGCCGACCAGCGAACCGTGCGAATAGTGGCTATAGCGCACCATGCCGCCAGACTCGGGGAACATCGCGCCTAGCTCGGCATAGGTCAGTGCGATGGTCATGATGATGGCGGCGCCAAGTACCCACGCCCAGATGGCGCCAGGTCCCGCCAGGCTGGACGCTCGCGCGGCGCCAAACAACCAGCCGGAACCGATGATCGAGCCCAGGCCGGTAAGCATCAGGGCGAACGGGCCGACATCGCGGCGCATTGAAGATTGAGACATGCAGGTCCCCAGGGACAGTGGATCGACGGCCGCCTCCCGGGCGACACAAGGGGCGGATGATGACAGACCGGTTGGGGAACTGTCAGCCCGCCCGCCGCCGCGAAACGTGGCGCAACGCAGCACCCAGGTCATTGAATCGACGGCTGAAACGACTTGTGCACCGGCCGGACGAGGCCATCCTGGAGCGGATCGGCGGCATTCCCGGCATCCCGGAAATTGGCGTAGGCGGGGCGGACAGCTAGTATCGGGGCTCCCCCTCGAGGTCGGCGAACCATGATCCGTGCGACGTGGTTGGTGGTGATGGCCACGGCGGTTGCCGTGCTTTCCATGCCGGCGGGCGCGGCATCGGGCGATGCGACCCGCGACGCGCTGACCAAGCGCGCCCAGGCCGGCGACACCCAGGCGCAGGTGGCGCTGGGGCGGTCCCTGCAGGACGACGGCATAGCGGCCGACAAGGCTGCCGGCACCGAGTGGTATCGCAAGGCGGCCCTTGCCGGTAGCGCGGAAGGCGCCTGGATGTTGGGCTCGGCCACCATGGCCGGGGTGGGCGTCGCCCGCGATGTTCCCGCCGCCATCGATTGGATGCGCAAGAGCGTGGCCATCGACCAGAACCCCGACCACATGGCGGTGCTCGCCGTGGCGCTGCTGTCCACCGGTGGCATGCCCGAAGCCCTGCAATGGGCCCAGAAGGCCGCCGACAAGGGATCGTCCAAGGGCATGGAAGTGCTGGCGATGGCGCGTCTGTCGGGCGAGATGGGCGTGCCCAAGGACATCGCGCTTGCCGAGAAGCTGCTCAACGCAGCGGCGCAAAAGGGCGATGTCGACGCCGAGCTGTCGCTGGGCCAGTTCTATATCACCGGTCTGTTCGGTCGTCAGGACGTGGCCGCGGGCGTGCGCTGGCTGCAGACGGCTGCCGACGCCGGCAGCGCAAAAGCGGCGGGTACGCTGGCGTATTTTCTGATCACCGGCAAGCAGGGCGTGCCGGTGGATGCCCCGCGCGGCGTGGCGCTGGCGCGCAAGGCGATGGCCGCCAACGAGATGCTCGGCCACTACGCGATGGGCGTGGCTTATGTCTCGGGAGCGGGCGTTGCGGAGAATCCGGCGGAAGGCTGGTACCAGATCTCGCTGGCGCAGCGCATGGACAACCAGCAGCAGCTGAAGAGCGCCGCCGACTATCTGGCCAAGGCCTCGGCCAAGTTGACCCCGGCACAGCTGGCGCAATTGAAGGCACGCGTGGATGCGGATGCAGGAGCCGCGACAGCGGCATCGGGTTCCTAGATCGCAGCACCGCCATCGCGGCGAAGGCCGGGATGACGGTGCCGAACAGGTGCGGCGAGCCGAGGGCCCGGATGGACCGGGCCGCGATCAGCACTCGATAACGTTGACCGCCAAGCCGCCGCGCGAGGTTTCCTTGTACTTGTCCTTCATGTCGCGACCCGTTTCGCGCATGGTCGCGATCACCTTGTCCAGCGACACGCGGTGCTTGCCGTCGCTCTTGAGCGCCATGCGGCTGGCGTTGATCGCCTTCACCGAGCCCATCGCATTGCGCTCGATGCAGGGAATCTGGACCAGGCCGCCGATCGGGTCGCAGGTCAGGCCAAGGTTGTGTTCCATACCGATCTCGGCCGCGTTTTCCACCTGCAGCACGTTGCCGCCCAGCGCGGCGGTGAGGCCGCCGGCCGCCATGGAGCACGCCACGCCCACTTCACCCTGGCAGCCCACTTCGGCGCCGGAAATCGAGGCGTTCTCCTTGTAGAGAATGCCGATGGCGCCGGCGGTCAGCAGGAAATCCACGATGCCGTTCTCGTCCGCCTTCGGAATGAAGCGGTGGTAGTAGTGCAGCACGGCCGGCACGATGCCCGCCGCACCGTTGGTCGGCGCGGTGACGACGCGGCCGCCGGCGGCGTTTTCCTCGTTCACGGCGAGGGCGTAGAGGTTCACCCAGTCGAGGATGGTCAGCGGATCTTTCAACGCCGCTTCGGGCTGGCTGCGCAATTCCTCGGCCATCGCGGGCGCGCGGCGCGCTACCTTCAGGCCGCCCGGCAGCACGCCGGGCGAGCGCAGGCCGCGATTGACGCAATCCTGCATCGCCTTCCAGATCACCAGCAGTCCGGCGCGCGTTTCCGCTTCGCCCCGCCACACTTTCTCGTTTTCCAGCATCAGCTGCGCAATCGTCAGCTGGTGCTTCTCGCACAGCGCCAGCAGCTCGTCGCCGGTGGAGAACGCGTACGGCTGCTCCGTGGTATCGGCGACGATGCGGTCTTCGGCCGCCTCATCGTGGTTCACCACGAAACCGCCGCCCACCGAGTAGTAATCGCGCGTGGCCAGCTCGTGGCCTTCGGCGTCATAGGCGGAGAAGCGCATGCCGTTGGTGTGGAACGGCAGCTTCTGGCGCTTGTTGAACACCAGGTCGCGCTTTTCTTCGAATTCGATCTCGTGCTTGCCCAGCACGCGCAGGCGATGGGTGGTGCGGATGCGCTGCAGCGTCTCGGGGATGTGGTCGGGGTCGACCGTATCCGGGTGCGCGCCTTCAAAGCCCAGCAGCACGGCCTTGTCCGTGCCATGGCCGCGACCGGTCATCGCCAGCGAGCCGTACAGCTCGGCGCGCACGCGCACGACGCGGTCGAGCACGCCTTTTTCTTCGAGCCAGCGTTCGGCGAACCGCGCTGCGGCGCGCATGGGGCCAACGGTATGCGAGGAGGACGGACCAATGCCGATCTTGAACAGGTCAAATACGCTGACAGCCATGGAGACACGCAAAGTGGGCGGGGAGAACCGCCTATTCTACGCGCGCCGCCGGGCGTGCGTTGCCGCGCCGCAGCGATGCGACGGTGCGCGGGCGTATGGGCTGATTCGTCACATGGCGGAAAGCAGCGCAGCGAGCGGTCGTCCCGCTACGCTGCACCTGCTCAGAACGAGTAGCGGACATTCACCATGTAGCTGCGCGGCGCCGCGTAAAAGCCCTGATCCCAGTACAGGCTCGGGATGTACTTGCGGTTGGTCACGTTGTCGAGGTTGAGCGTGGTGCTCCAGTGCTGGCCAAAGTCGTAGCCCGCCATCAGCCCGACCACCGCATACGAACCTTGCGTGCTGAAGATTTCGCTGCCGTCCAGCGCCACCGCCTGCTGGTCGCGGTAGATGCGATCCTGCCAGCGCAGCGTGCCGCCCGCCTTGAAGCCGGGCAGGGCGTCGAAGCGGTAGCTGGTGGCAAGTCGGAACATGCGGCGCGGCACATAGGTGCGCACGTTGTTGCCCTGCGGATCGACCAGGCCCAGCTGCGTGTAGCCGCCGCTGAGCTGCCAGTTGTCGGTGAGCTGGCCACTGACGTCGAACTCGTAGCCCTTCGAGGTGGCGTCGATGCCGGTGTAGTAGTCCTGGTTGGTTGCCAAGTTGTGGCCGGCATATTCGGCCAGGCCGTCCTGGCGCGAGCGGAACAAGGCGAAGGTGGCGTTTAGACGTCCGTCGTACCACTCGCCCTTCACACCCACTTCGAGATTCGCACCGGTGACCGGATCGAGCACCTTGTTGTTGATGTCGAGCGAGGTCTGCGGATTGAACAACTGCGCATAGCTCGCATAGGCCGAGTAGTGCTGCGCAAAGTCATACACCAGGCCCACGAACGGCGTGGTCTGGGTCTTCTCGAAATTGCTTGGCACGCCGTAGTTGGCGCCGTATTGCTCGATATGCACCAGGCTGGCGCCGGTGATCAGGGTGACCGGATCGGCCAGGCTCCAGCGCGCGGTGGCGTACATGGTCTTGCGCTTGATATGAAAGTCGCCGTTGCCGTACGACGCATCGAACGGCGGTTCCGGATAATCGCCCGTCCACTCGTTGAGGGGCGGCAGCGGCGTGCCGATGCCTTCGCCATAGCTGGACAGCTGATGCACGTTGTCCTCGGCCCAGTTGGCGCCGAGCACCAGCTCGTGCTTGCGGCCGAGCAGTTCGAACGGACCGGTGGCGTAGAGGTCGGCCACGTACTGGCGTTCCTTGCTGGTATACGCGGACGGGTAGGAATACAGGCCCAGGCCGGTCTGCGCATCCGGCGTGCCGTAGACGTAGAACAGGTTGCTGTCCTCGGCGATGCGGCGATAGTTGAGCGAGCCCTTGATGCTCCAGTCATTGCCCAGCTGCTGGGTGAGTTCGACGAAGGCGCGCGTGTCCGCAATATTCCAGCGCGACCAGTCGGCCGACGTGCTGGTGCTGCGGTCGTAGTCGGTAGGCGTGCCATCGGTGTTGTACAGCGGCAGCGCGCCCCACATGCCGCCGTGGGTCTTGTTCTTCTGATAGGTGACGCCGGCAGTGAGCAGGGTGCTGCTGCTCAGGTCGGCCTCGACGATGCCGCCTAGCACTTGCTTGCGCAGGTTGTAGCGGTCCAGGTAACTGTCGGTGTCCTGGCCGGCGGCGATCAGGCGGCCGCGCACGCTGTGCGAATCGTTGAGCGGACCAGACAGGTCCACATCCAGGCGACGATTGTCCCAGCTGCCCACGGTGACGCCGACGCTGCCCTGGAAGTCCGCCGTCGGACGCTTGCGCACGAAGTTGATCGTGGCCGAGGGATTGCCGGTGAACGAGAGCAGGCCGTTGGCGCCGCGCAGTACTTCGACGCTTTGGTATAGCGCCGTATCCAGGTCACCTTCCTGCTCCCCGTTGGCGAACGGCAGGCCGATGCCGTCGACCAGGAAGTTGGTGATGTCGAAGCCGCGCGCGCTGTAATAAGTGCGGTCGGTTTCCACGCGTTCCACGTTCACGCCGGTGGTCGTGTCGAGCACCGCATTGACGTTGTTGAGGCCGAAGTCCTTCATCTGCTGCTCGGTCACCACGCTGACCGACTGCGGCGTCTCGCGCAGCGACAGTGGCAGGCGCGTGGCGCCGGAGGCCGCCTTGGTGGTGTAGGAGTCGCCGTCGCCGGTCACCGTGGCGGTGGCTTGCACGCCTTCCAGGTTCTTGACCTTGGTGGCGTCGGACGAATCGGGCACGTCTTCCGCGTGTAGGAGGGGTGCGGACAGAGCTAACGACAGCGCGAGGAATAGGGCGCGGTAAGGCAACTGGCGTCGCGTGGGCGAGGCGAGGGAGGGCATGGGCTGGCCTTGGGTCTTGTTGGTATCGGGAAGCCGGGGCGGCGGCAACCCGGTGGGCTCGTGCGGCCCTTGGTGCAAATGATAGGCATTATCATTGGCGAATACCAGTCTCGACCTTGGTCGAGATGGAAGAGCGCCCGTCGTTGCAGTCGGAGGGCATCGCGAAAACGCGGGGCGCAAGCTATTGTCGCGACCCTATGCCGATGCGATACGTGCTCTATCAACGGGACTACTGCCACCTGTGCGACCAGGCGCTGGCCGTGATGGCCGAGGCGCGTGCGCCGGATTTCGACAGCCTATGGGTGGACGACGACGAGGCGCTGGAGCAGCGCTACGGCACGCGCGTGCCGGTATTGCGTGACAGCCACGATGGGCGCGAGCTGGATTGGCCGTTTGATGCAGCGGCGGTCAGGGCATTCGTGGATCTTCCCCTGTAGGAGCGCACTTGTGCGCGACCGCAGCCTCTGGCGTTACTGCAGCGTGCGAGGTGGCGGTCGCGCACAAGTGCGCTCCTACAAGTCTGCGGATTATTTGGCGGTCAACGCCAGGTGCGCATTGATCTTCACTTCGTTCGCGATCACCGACGTATCGGCGTAATCGCCGGTGCCCACGCCGAAATCAAGGCGCTTCACGGTACCCGTGACATCCATGCTGGCGCCCGTGCCTGCAGGCTTGAACACCACGGTGAGGCTTACCGGCTTGGTCAGGCCGCGCAGCGTCAGGTTGCCATCGGCAATCACCTGCGCGCCGTTCTGGCGGAAGCCGGTGGTGACGAAATGCGCCTTGGGGAACTTGGCCACGTTGAAGAAATCCGCACCGGGCAGGGCGCCGTCGCGGTCCTTGTCGCCGGTCTTCACACTGGCCAGGTCCACTTCCACGTCGAACTTCGAGGTGGCGAGCTTGGCCGGGTCGTAGCTGATTGCGGCGGTCCACTGGCCAAACGTGCCATCGAACGACTGGCCCTGGAAGCTGCCACTGAAGGCGAGCTTGCTGCCGGCGGGCTGCACGGCGTAATCGGCGGCGCTGGCCAGGCCGGGCAGGGCAAGGGCAAGCAACAGCGGTGCGAACTTGAGCGCGTAGCGGTTCATCAGCGTTCTCCTTGAGAGTTCCGGCGCACGCGGCCAAAGGGAAGCATGCGCCGCAGGGTGTTGTCGCGATCGATCAGGTGATGCTTGAGTGCGCCGGCGATATGCAGCACCAGCAGCAGCACCAGGAACCAGAACAGGTATTCGTGCACGTTGTGCCACAGGCGCTGCGTGTCGTGATTCGCGTCGGTGAGCGCAGGCAGGTTGAACATCTTGAAATACTGCAGCGGCTTGCCGGCGATCGAATTGAACCACCAGCCGCTCAGCGGCAGCAGGGCGACCAGCGCGTAAAGCGTGGTATGCACACCGTGCGCCACATAGTGCTGCAGGCGCGAGGTGGGTTCGTCCCGCGGCGGGCGATTGGCCAGGCGCCACAACACACGCAACAGGAACAGCGCCAGCACGGTCAGGCCGATCGACTTGTGCAGGGCCAGCCAGTTGATCTTCTGCATCGGGCCGTGGGCGAGATCCATGCACAGGCCGAAGATGCCGTTGCCGAGGATCAGCAACGCGATGGTCCAGTGAAAGAATTTGGCGACCGATCCCCACTGATGGTCGGTGTTGCGAAAACTCATGGTGATTCCTTGCTATGCGCCTGGTCTTCCTGGATGGCTTCCAATTCCAGCCACACGCTCACGCCGTGGCCGATGGAGTTGGGCGTCGCGGTGATGCCGTAATCGTCTCGATTGAGCATCGCCGTGCCAGAGAAGCCTGCGATGGTATGCATGCCGTAGATCGTGGTGCCGTGCCGGTTGAAGGTGAACGGGATATCCACGGTATGTGTCACGCCACGCAGGGTTAGGTTGCCATGCAGCACGCCGTGCGTGTCGTCCTTGCGTTCGACGGAGGTACTTGCGAAATGCGCATAACGGGCCTTCTCCGCGTCCAGATAGGCCGGCTTGAGCACCGCCGCGTTCCATTCGGCATCACCCATGTCCAGGCTCGCCAGATCGATGTCCAGCTCGGTGGCCGACTGGGTCCAATCGTCCGGATCGAAACGCAACCAGCCTTTCGCTATATGCAGACGCCCAAACGGTCGTGAGAAGCCGTTGTGGTCGATGCTGAAAAGGATCTGGCTGTGCGTGGTGTCGTAGCTGTACGTGGTTGCTGCGGCCTGCACGGAAGCAAGCGGAGCGCAGGCGCACAGGAGGGCGAGCAACAGGCGGCTGGGGAGGCGTGACCTTGGCATGCCGCGCAGTCTGGACGATCCGCCACGGGGGCGCCAGCCATCGCCCGGGAACGGATTGTTTCCCCGCCGGCTACGTTGTCGGGACGGCCCGGCGCGTCGGCCAAAAGCCAGGCTCGTTCCGGCACGGCAGGTCTGGCAAAATCGAAAGATTCCGGGGGAAGTGCATGCTGCCGTCCTTGCTGCTTCGCGTTGTCCTGATCATGGGCGCGTCCACGCTGGTGGCTGTGTGCATGCCCGCGGCCGCGCAAACCGCGGCGGCCGCGCCATCGCCCGAGCACGTCAATGCGGCGCTGGCGACACCGCAGTTCCGCCGCTTCGGCACGGCCGATGGGCTGCCCAGCAGCAGCGTGTACACCGTGGTGCAGGCGCCGGATGGTTCGATGTGGTTCGGCACCAAGAGCGGCATCGCGCGCTACGACGGCGTCAACTTCAAGGTGTTCCGCCATGTGGCGGGCGACAGCCAATCCTTGTTCAACAACGGCATCTCGGCGCTCATCTTCGATCGTGCCGGCCGCTTGTGGGCCGCGGGCCTCGAGGCAGGCCTCAACCGTTACGACGATCGCTCGGGCACGTTCCACCACTGGGGTCATGACGCCAATGATCCGGCAAGCCTGGGCAGCGACAAGGCCTGGTCGATCGCCCAGACCGACGACGGCTCGATTTGGGTGGGCACTGCGCTGGGTCTGGATCGCATGCGCCGGGACGGACGCGGTTTCGATCACGTGCTGGTGACGGGCAATGCGCCGGAAGCGTTGGGCACGGTGGGCGCGCTGTTCGTGGATGCGCGCGGCCAGCTGTGGGTCGGTAGCGACAACGGCGTGTTCCGCCGCGATCAGAGCGGCGAGTTCCATCCCGTCGCCATGGCCTCGCCGGAAAAATCGCTGGACGCATGGCGCATCGAAGGCGATGGCGATGAAATCCGCGTGGCCTCGTCGCATGGCCTGTTCATCATCGGCAGCGACGATGTGGCACGACAGGTGGGCAGCAGCGAGCTGCCCGACACCAATATCCTGAGCAGCGTGCGCGATCGCAGCGGGCGACTGTGGGTAGGCACGCAGCACGGTCTGTTCCTCAAGCAGGTGCATGACGCGAAGATCGAGGCGGTCACCAACCAGCCCGTGTTGTACGGCAATCTGCCGGGCACCTGGGTGTGGCAGATCCGTCCCGACAGCGAAGGTGGCCTGTGGATCGCCTTGTTCGATGGCGGCGTGGCTTACCTGGCGCCAGGCTGGGACAGCGTCAGCCGCTTCACGCATATCCCCGATGACGACAACAGCCTGCGCGATTCGGTCGCCTATGCGGTGGCGCGCGGCCGCGATGGAGCGATCTGGGTCGGCGAACGCGGTGGCCGCGTCGATCGCCTGTGGCCGTCCACCGGCAAAGTCGAACACGTGATTTCGGGCCTGCGCGGCGACGTGCTCGGCCTCACCGAAGATGCGCAGTCGCGTCTGTGGGTGACCGTGCAAGGCGCGTTGTTCCGCTATGCCAACGGCAAGCTCGATGCCGTCGATGGGGCTGCGCACGGACTCAAGCATCCGCTCGAAGTGGAAGTGGGACCCGACGGCAAACTGTATGCGCGCAGCTTTGGCGAAGGGCTGTTCCGTGTCGACCAGGACACGCTGGCGGTGACCCCGGTATCCGTGCAGCCCGCGCAGGAAAAAGCGCGCTGGGGCAGCCAGCTCACGCTGAAGAACGGCACCTTCTGGTACGCCAGCGACGGCGGCATGCTGCGCCTGGATCGCAGCTACGATCATTTCGAACCAGTGCCCGGCGTCGACAATCGCCAGGCGGTGGATGCGTTCGACTTCGCCGACGACGGCTTGTGGATGGCGCGCCCCGATGGTCTGGAGCATTACCACTACGGCGACGATGGCCTGGTGCTGGACCGCAAGATCGACGCCACGCGCGGATGGCCCTCGGTCAACGTGGTCGACGTGGCTGTCGACGCACATCAGCGCGTGTGGGTATTCGGTCGCGACGGCCTGTGGCGCTTCGATCCCGCCACGGCGCAGTTCCGCGAGCTCGGCCTGCAGGACGGCTTGAGCAACGGCGAATTCCTCCGCGGCTTCAGCCGCATGCCCGACGGCATGATCTATTCGCCCACCCTGGGCGGGGTGATGGGCTTCAATCCCAATCGCCCGTCCCGTACTACCGAGCCGCCGCGTCTCGCTCTCACCCGCATCAGCGTGCGTCGCGAAGGCGCGGTGCGTGAGCTTCCCGTGCCCGAATCCGGTCACCTTTCCATCGGCTGGCGCGACTCGGGCCTGATCGTGGATACGCGTGTGTTTTCCTATGTGGATCCGGCCGCGAACCGCTATCGCTTCCGCCTCGCCGGGCTCGACAACAGCTGGGTGGATACCGGCGGTCACGGCGAGCGCGATCTCACCGGCCTGCCGCGCGGCGACTACACGCTGGAAGTGATGGCCGCCGGTGCAGACGGCGTGTGGACCCAGTTGGCGCAACCGCTGCAGATCCACGTGCAGGCCCCGCCGTGGGCACGCTGGTGGGCGTGGTGCGCGTACGTGCTGCTCGCAGCGCTGTTGGCGTGGCTGGGCTTGCAGGCGTGGCGTCGCCGCCTGGCCGAGCGCCATCAGATGCAATTGGCGGAGCAGCGCAGCCGGCTGGCTGAGCAGGCCAGTGCCGCGAAGACGCAATTCCTGGCCACCCTCAGCCACGAGATCCGCACACCGATGACGGGCGTGATGGGCATGGCGGAGTTGTTGCTGACCACCACGCTCAGCCGCACGCAGCGCGACTACGCCGAAGCCATGCAGCGTTCGGGCGGCATGCTGCTCAAGCTGGTCAACGACGCGCTCGACCTGGCGCGTATCGAAGCAGGCAAGCTGGAGCTGGACAACGCCCCATTCGATCCGCGCACGCTGATCGAGGACGTGGCGAAATTGGAGCTGGGCCAGGCGCGCGCCAAGGGTTTGCGCTTTGATCTGGACATGCCCAGCGATCTGCCTCCACGCATGATCGGTGATGCGCTGCGCATCAAGCAGGTCTTGCTCAATCTGGCCAACAACGCCTTGAAGTTCACCGAGCGCGGCGGCGTGACGCTGCGCGTGCGTCGCACCGACGATGGCCTGCGCTTCAGCGTGATCGACACCGGCCCGGGTATACCCGAAGCAAGCCAGGCACGCCTGTTCGAGCGCTTCGAGCAGGTCACCGGCCCGCAGCGTCGCGCAGGCAGCGGCCTGGGTCTGGCGATCTGCCGCGAGCTGGTGGCGATGATGGGCGGCAGCGTCGAACTGGAATCGAAAGTCGCCTTTGGCAGCACCTTCCACGTGCGCCTGCCGCTGCCGGTGACACAGGAGCCGCTGGCTGCGGCGACGCAACGCGGCGACGGCCTCGAGGCATCACCGCTGCGCATCCTGTTGGTGGAAGACGACGTGATCGTGGCTGCGGTGATACGCGGCCTGCTCGAACGTGCCATGCATGAGGTGCGTTATGTCGGCAACGGGCTGGCCGCATTGGCGGAGCTCGCACAGGCGCCGTGCGATGTGATCCTGCTGGATCTGGATCTGCCCGGCATCGATGGTTTCCAGATCGCCCGCCTGATCCGTCAGCGCGAGGCCTCGGAGCAGCGCATCCCGATCGTGGCGATCACCGCGCGTTCGGGGGGCGATGAGGAAGCGCGCGCCCGCGAGGCGGGCATGGATGGTTTCCTGCGCAAGCCGCTGACTGGCGAGCAGCTGCAGGACGCGATCAATCTGCAGATGGCGGTGCAGGCGTCGGTCGACGACTGACACAGCTGCTCTTTTTGTGGGAGCGCACCCTGTGCGCGACATCTACGGAGCGATACACCCAAGCGTGGCCGTCGCGCACAGGGTGCGCTCCCACAGGTGGGGGCCGTGGCGCGGCCTCACATATCGTGCTTGCTCACCTCAAACTGCCGCCGCTTGTATTCGGTCCACCGGGTGCGCGAACCCTCGCGTTCGGCGGGATCGGCGGCCACCACTTCCAGCACGCGGTCGTAGCGGCCGGGCGCGCACTCTTCGCGCAGGTTGATCAGCATCGGGCGATCGGGCGTTTCGATGCCGGGCGGCACGATCAGCACGGCAGTGATGTGGTCGTCATCGTCGCCGGCGATCTGGTGCGTGATAAAGCCGTCCGGATCGAACTCCCACAGCATCTCGTCGATCGCCTCGGCCTGCGCAAAGTCGCGCGCCAGCACCAGGGTGGGCTGCTGCGCGGCGTGCGCACGCTTGGCCAGCTCGCACACGAGCAGCAGCGGCTGCTCGCGGAAGCGCGGCTTGTCGATCAGATAGAAATCGGCGCGAGGCATCGTTGGACCTTTAATTGATCGTCATTCCGGCGCAACCCGGAATCCAGTGACGTCGGTATTCGATTGTCGCGATATGGTCAGTGCATTCAAGCGCACTGGCGACAGCCGACCACGACGGCTGCTGGATTCCGGCCAGCGCCCCCTTTTGGGGGTACGCCGGAATGACGGCAGTGATGGTTTACGCGGCGCGGTCAATCAGCCACTGCACCAGCAGCGACACCGGTCGGCCGGTGGCCAGACCCTTGCGGCCTTCGTCCCACGCGGTGCCGGCGATGTCCAGGTGCGCCCAGCGCTGGCCTTCGGTGAAGCGCGCCAGGAAGCAGCCCGCGGTGATCGCGCCTGCATTCTTGCCGCCGATATTGGCGACGTCGGCAAAGCCCGATTCCAGCTGCACCTGGTAGTCGTCCCACAGCGGCAGGCGCCATGCGCGATCCAGCGTGGTTTCGCCGGCGGCGATCAGTTCGGCGGCGAGGTCGTCATGCTTGCTCATCAAGCCGCTGGCGTGCTTGCCCAGCGCGATGACGCAGGCGCCGGTCAGCGTGGCGGCGTCGATCATCACCTTCGGCTGGAAGGTCTGCGCGGTATAGGTCAGCGCATCGCACAGGATCAGGCGGCCTTCGGCGTCGGTGTTGAGCACTTCGATGGTGAGGCCCGAGAGGCTGGTGAGCACGTCGCTGGGACGGTAGCTGTCGCCATCGGGCATGTTTTCCACGGCCGGCACCACGCACACCAGGTTCACCGGCACGCCAAGCTTCACCGCGGCGACAAAGGCGCCGAGCACGCCGGCGGCGCCGCCCATGTCGAACTTCATTTCTTCCATGCCCGGGCCGGGCTTGAGGCTGATGCCGCCGGTGTCGAAGGTGATGCCCTTGCCGACGAAGGCGTACGGCTTGTCGCCTTCCACGCCGCCCTTGTATTCGAGGATGACGAGCTTGGGCTTGTTGGCCGAACCGCGGGCCACGGCCAGCAGCGAGCCGAAGCGCAGTTCTTCCATCTTCTCGTGATCGAGCACCGTGCAGCTCACCTTGTCGTGCTGCGCGGCGAACTGTTCGGCCTGCGCGGCGATATAGGCGGGGTTGCAGATATTGGGCGGCAGGTTGGCCAGCTCACGGGCAAAGCGCACGCCTTCGGCGATGGCCGCGGCCTGGGCGAGGCCAGGCTTGGCGTCGTCGGCGCCCGCAAAGGTGATGGCGGCCAGCTCGGCCTGCGCGGCTTTCTCGCGCGGCTTGAAGGTGGCGGTATAGCGGTAGGCGGCGTAGTCGGCGGCCAGGGCAGCCACGCGCACGCGCCAGGAGGCATCGTGACCGGGCACGTCCACCTCGGTGAGGTAGGACACGGCGCTGTCCAGCGGCAGGCGGCCCAGCGCGCGCGCGGCTTCGATGTTTATCTTCTGATAGCGTGCACCGTCGAAGGTCTTCTGCGTTCCCAGACCCACCACCAGCACACGCTTGGCTGCCACGCCCTCGGGCGCAAACAGCACGGCCGTGGTGCCGGCCTTGCCGTTGATGTCCCCGCTCTCGACCTGGCGCTTGATCGCGCCGTGCGCAGCGGTGTCCACGCGGGCGGCGGCACTGGTGAGCAAACCGTTCTCATAGACGCCGACCACCACGCAGGGGGTTTCGACGGATTCGGGAGCGGCGGAGCCAAGGCTGAACTGGAGAGTCATGGAGAAGTCCTACGGAAAGGTCCGGAAAGGCCCGGACAGGCTAGACTTGGGGATTGCCGCGCCCGGGGCGGGCCGGCGCCAAGCCCTTCATCTTATCGCATGTCGAGAAACTGTCCCTCCAACCCGTACACTCCGCAGTCGTTTCTCCTCCCGTGCGACGCGCGCGGGTTCGACCCTGCCTGAGGACCGGTTCTGAGCATCCTCGATCGTTATTTCCTGCGTGAGCTGGGGCAAACCATCGCCGCCACTGCCATCGTGCTGCTGGCGATCATGTCCGGCATTTCGTTCGCGCACGTGCTGCAGCAGGTGGCGAACGGCAGCTTCCCGGCCAGCGTGATGTTCCAGGTGCTGGGCCTGAACATGCTCGACGGCCTGTCGACCCTGCTGCCGCTGGCGGCCTTCCTGGGCATCCTCAACGGCCTGGGCCGCATGTACCGCGAGAGCGAGATGCACGTGCTCGCGTCCTCCGGCATGGGTCCCGACGGCCTGCTGCGCCCGGTGTCCATCCTTGCCGTGATCTTGGCCATCCTGGTCGGCATCGTGGCGCTGTGGCTGGGTCCCTGGGCCGCGCGCACGTCCGATCAGCTGGTGGCCGCCGCCAACCGTTCGGTGATTGCCGCGGGCCTGGATGCGGGACGTTTCACCGAGCTGCCGGGCAAGGGCGGCATCATCTTCGTGGATGAGCTGAGCCGCGACGGCAGCACGCTGGGCAATACCTTCATCGCCACCGAGCGCACCGGTCACGACAATATCCCGCACATCAAGCTGGTCACCGGCAAGCACGGCCAGCTGTATCAGGAAACCGACGGCAGCGGCCGCTTCCTCGCGCTGTGGAGCGGTTTCCAGTACGACATCCCGCTGGGCGCGGACAACTGGCGCAAGATGAAGTACGAGCGCAACGACGCCTCGCTGGACAGCATCCAGTCCGATGACGACGCTGAAGATCCCGCCCACTCGATGACGCTGCCGCAATTGCTGCGCACCGATAATCCGGACACGCGCGCCGAGTTCGCCTGGCGCACCATCGCCCCCGCGATGACCCTGGTGCTGCTGGCGCTGGCCTTGCCGCTGTCGCGGCAGAGTCCGCGCGAGCCGCGCTTTGGCCGCATGTTCCTGGCCATCCTCACGTTCTACTTCTACTACCTGCTGCTGGCGATATGCCGCGGCCAGATCATCAAGGGCCACTGGCATCACTCGTTCCCGATGTGGATGGTGACGCTGCTGGTGTTTGCCGTGGCGGTGCGCATGTTCCAGAACCAGTACTCGCCGCGTAAACCGCGCAAGGCGGCCGCATGATGTCGCGCTTGCGCATTCGCCGCGTCGACTGGCTGGTCGGCACCACTGTGCTGGGCGCGATGCTGACGGTGTGGCTGGTCATCACCGGCCTCGATGCGGTGTTCCAGTTCCTGCGCCAGCTCGGCAACGTGGGCAAGAACGGTTACACGGTGACCAATGCGGTGGTCTACGTGCTGGTCACCTTCCCGCGGCGCCTGTACGAGATGTTCGGCAACGCCGCCTTGATCGGCGGCCTGTTGGGCCTGGGCGGCCTGGCCGCCACCAACGAGCTCACCGCCCTGCGTGCCTGCGGCCTGTCCAAGCTGCGCATCGCGGCCTCGGCGGTGGGCGTGGTGGCCATCCTGGTGGTCGGCGTGGTGATCCTGGGCGAAACCGCTGCGCCGTGGGGCGATCAGCAGGCGCAAGCCATGCAGCTGCGCCTGAAGTCCAACAACGTGGGACTCGGCGGTGCCTCAGGCTTGTGGGCGCGCGATGGCGACCGCGTGATCAACGCCAAGGGATGGATGGCCAAACACACCGGTACGCACAGCACCGTGCAGCTGCACGACGTGCGCGTCTTCACGCTGACGCCGGACGGCCAGGTGAAGCGCTTCGACTGGGCGCAGACGGCCGAGCACGACGGCCACCAGGGGGTGATGAGCAAGGTGCGCAGCACCACGCTCGACGATGCCGGCACGCACTCCACCACGGCCGACAAGCAGACCTGGGATTCCAAGCTCAATCCGCAGGTGCTGGAGCAGTCGGTGATCCAGCCGCAGTACCTGCCGATGCGCGACCTGCGCCGCAACATCACCTATCTCGAGCAGAACGGCCAGAATCCGGGCGTGTATGCCTCGGCGTTCTGGACGCGTGCGCTGTATCCGCTCAACGTACTGGTGCTGGTCCTGCTGGCCATGCCGTTCTCGTTCGGCACCTTGCGATCCGGTGGCCTGGGCAAGCGCATGTTCATCGGCATGCTGCTGGCCATTGGCTGGTACTTCCTGCAGAAGGCGATGGTCAACTTCGGCACCGTCTACGGCGTACCGCCGCTGGTGGCGAACGTGCTGCCTGCCTTGATCCTGGCGGTGATCGCCTGGGTGTATTTCCGCAAACACGGCTGACGTACCGCCGCCCGGCATGGGCGGCGGACCGCTGCATGGCCTTCACGCATGACTAAGCGTTGGCGACTGCCGAATCGTCCGGTGCATCCGGCGCGAACTGGCCTTCCTGGGCGAGGCGGGCGAACAGTCCGCCCTGGGCGATCAGCTCGGCAAAGCGTCCCTGTTCCACCAGCCTTCCCTGATCCAAGACGAGGATCAGATCGGCGTTGCGTACGGTCGACAGTCGATGCGCGATCACGAACGTGGTGCGGCCGATGGTCAGCCTATCCAGCGCGCGCTGGATGCGCGCCTCGGTGGCGTTGTCGAGCGCGCTGGTGGCTTCGTCGAGTATCAGGATAGGCGCGTCCTTCAACATTGCACGGGCAATCGCCAGGCGCTGGCGCTCGCCGCCCGAGAGTGAGCGTCCGCGTTCGGCGACGAGCGTCTCCAGTCCCGCCGGCTTGCGTGCGATGAATGCCGCCGCTTCCGCTGCGGCCACGGCGGCGTCAATCTGGCTGGGCTCCGCCTCCGGATTGCCCACGCGCAGATTGTCCAGGATCGAGCGATAGAACATGCCGGCATCCTGAAACACCACCCCGATGTTCTGCCGCAGCGATTCCAGCGTGACATCGCGGACATCGTGGCCATCGACCGTCACGCGCCCGGCACTGGGATCGTAAGCGCGATACAGCAGGCTCAGCGCCGTGCTCTTGCCCGCGCCGGTGGGTCCAACCAGGGCGATGGTGCTGCCGGGCGGTGCGCGGAAATTCAAATCGTGCAGCGCCGGCTGCACCGGGTCGTAGCCAAAACTCACCTGCTCGAACACCACCTCGCCGCGCACCCGGGGCAGGGCAATGGCGCCCGGGCGATCGGCGATCTCCGACTGACGGTCGAGCACGGTGAAGAAATCGCGCAGCGATTGCGATTGGAAGAACAGGTTCGAAAGAAACGTGGCGAACTGTTCCAGCCTGCCGATCAGCAGCATGGAGAAACCCACGAAGCTGACGATGCCGCCCACGCTGATCTCGCCACGCGAGTGCAGCGCCGCGCCCACCGCAAAAATCGCCACGATGGTGAGCGTGCTCGCCGCGCGATTGAGCACGGAGAGGATCGCCCAGCCGCGTAACACTGGATATTGCGCGTTGAGCGTGCGCGTCATCAGCTCGTGCAGCGCGCGCGATTCGGCGGCCAGTCGAGTGAAGCTCTGCACCACCGTGACATTGCCGAACACATCGCCGGCGCGCGTGGCGATCTCGTGATGCAGCTCCTCCACTTCGCCTTGCGCCTTATGCGTGCGCTGCACGGCGATGGCGTTGAACACGGAGAAACAAAGCAGCAGCGCAATCATCAGCAGCGCCAGCTTCCAGTTGATCCACAGCGCCACGGGCACCATCACGAAGATCGACAGCAACGTAGCCAGGTGCTCGCGGAAGAAACTCAGCCAGAGATTGAACAAGTTGCTGACGCCGACATTCATGATGCGCGACAGCCGACCCGTGTGATATTCGCCGTGGAACGACATCGGCATGGACGCGGCGTGTTCGAAGAACAAGGCGATGGCGGCGAGGCGTCGACGATGCGCGAGCCGGTCGGCATGCAGCGACACCCATACGTTCGCGAGCACGCCGGCAAAGCCCACGCCGGCCCATAGCGCGATCAGGCGGGGCGCATCACCGGCATGCGTACTGCCCAGGGCATCAACCACGCGGCCAAACAGCACCGGTTCGAGGAAGAACACGCCGGCCAGCGCCAGGTTGGCCAGCGCCAGGGTGATCGCCAGCTTCTTTTCCGGTGCCAGCAGCGCAATGACACGAAGATACAGACGCAGGAACGACATGCCGTCGCCTCGATCGGCTCGCGTCCCCACCTCATGCGGAGACCCGATCCCAAGGCTAGCCCAAGCCGCGGTGGTCCGTCAGTCCCGCGGCCTTTGATTCTGCCCATGCGAGCGTTCAAACTCGGGGTCTGATCCAGCTACCGGAAGTCCATCGTGGAACTCATCGACCTGCGCAGCGATACCGTCACCCGTCCCACTCCCGCCATGCGGGAGGCCATGATGCAGGCTGCCGTGGGCGACGACGTCTATGGCGAAGACCCCACGGTGAACGCCTTGCAGCAGCGGCTTGCGGCGGATCTCGGCTTCGAGGCGGCGCTGTTCGTGCCCACGGGCACGCAATCGAACCTTATCGCGCTGATGTCGCATTGCGAGCGCGGCGATGAGTACCTGGTCGGCGCCGATGCGCATACCTACAAATTCGAAGGCGGCGGCGCCGCGGTGCTCGGTTCGATCCAGCCGCAACCGATTCCGCACGACGTGGATGGCAGCCTCCCGCTGGACAAGCTCGCCGCGGCGATCAAGCCGATCGATCCGCATTTCGCGCGCACGCGCCTGCTCGCACTGGAAAATACCTGGCATGGGCGTGCCTTGCCGTTGGGCTACCTGAAAGCGGCGCGCGAATTTGCGCGCGAACGCGGGCTGGGTTTTCATCTGGATGGCGCACGGTTGTTCAACGCTGCGGCCGCCAGCGGCGTGCCGGCGCGCGAGATTGCCGGGCTGTTCGACAGTGTCTCGGTCTGTTTGTCGAAGGGCCTTGGTGCGCCGGTGGGTTCGGTGCTGGTCGGCTCGGCGGCATTGATCGACAAGGCGCGGCGGTGGAAGAAGGTGACCGGTGGCGGCTGGCGTCAGGCTGGCATGCTGGCTGCCGCTGCGCAGTACGCGCTGGATCATCATGTGGAGCGTCTCGCCGAAGATCACGCTCGTGCGGTGATGTTGGCGGCGGGGCTGGGTGAGCTTCCTGGCGTGAAGTTGCTGGGGCAGCACACGAACATGGTGTTTATCGATGTGCCTGCTGATCGGCTGCGGGAATTGGACGTCCATTTGAAGCAGGCGGGAATTCGCATCAGCATTGGTTACCTGCCGACGCTGCGCTTGGTGACGCATCTGGATATTGATGATGAGGGTGTGGCGCGAACGGTGGCGGCGTTTCGGCAGTTTTTTGCCTGATGCGGCGAGTGTCCGCGATCTTCTCCCTCTCCCCTCCGGGGAGAGGGTTGGGGTGAGGGGCGGGTGCTCGCGGGAACGTCTCAATTTCGTCATTCCGGCGCACGCCGGAAGCGCTCTTCAACAGCCGAATGGCTGGTCATCCAGAGCCTCAGTGTTTGGTTTTAGCGATACGGCGATCTGGCTCGCCTGCCGCGGGCTTCCGTCCTCCTGCCGAAGGCCGGGTCACTTTCTCTTGCTTGCCCAAGAGATCCCACGGGACTAGCTTCGCGTCGAAGTAACCAAAGAGAAGGGCCCCCCGGAGGCAAGAGCCAGATCAAGAGCCCAACGCCCGGCGTTGCCGAGCCGAGCGGGTCTTTTGTAGGAGCGCACTTGTGCGCGACCAACCGGAGCGATGCACCGCAGCGCTGCGGTCGCGCACAAGTGCGCTCCTACAGAGGGTTTCGTACGTTCGTGGATGGCGGATCAGTCTTGCCGGTCGGCTCTTTGTGGGAGCGCACCCTGTGCGCGACACCTACGGAGCGATACACCCAGGCGAGGCTGTCGCGCAAAGGGTGCGCTCCCACAGACACGCGGCGCCCTCTCCCAGAACGGGAGAGGGGCAAAAAAGCAGGCTTAGGCAGCTCGCTTATCGAACTTGCGAATGAAATCCCGCACCTGCGGATACACCGTCTGTCGCCAGCGGCGGCCGCTGAAGATGCCGTAATGGCCAGCGCCTTCGACCACACGATGTTCGCGGCGGTCGGCGGGGATGCCGCTGCACAGATCATGCGCGGCTTCGGTCTGGCCGAGGCCGGCGATGTCGTCGAGTTCGCCTTCGACGGTGAAGAGTGCGGTCTTGGTGATGGCCGCAGGCTTCACGCGTTCGCCGGAGACATCCCACAGCCCTCGCGGCAGCAGGAATTGCTGGAATACGGTGGCGATGGTGTCGAGGTAATACTCGGCCGGCATGTCGAGCACGGCGTTGTATTCGTCGTAGAACTTGCGGTGCGCTTCGGCGTCATCCTGATCGCCGCGACGCAGGTTCTCGTAGAAATCCCAGTGCGAGTTCAGGTGGCGACCGGGGTTCATCGCGATGAAGCCGGCGTGCTGCAGGAAGCCGGGGTAAACCTCGCGGCCGGTGCCGGGATAGTTCGGCGGCACGGTGTGGATCAGGTTGCCGCGGAACCAGCTGAGCGGACGCGTGGTGGCGAGGTTGTTGACGCCGGTCGGATTGCTGCGCGGTTCGATCGGGCCGCCCATCATCGTCATGCTGAGCGGGGTGGCTTCGCCGCGCGCGGCCATCAGGGACACGGCGGCAAGCACCGGCACGGTCGGCTGGCACACCGAAATGACGTGCACGCGTTCGGCGCCGATATGGCGGATGAATTCTTCGATGTACGCCACGTAGTCGTCGAGATGGAACGCGCCCGCACTGGTCGGCACCATGCGCGCATCGACCCAGTCGGTGATGTACACCTTGTGGTCCTGCAGCAGGGTCTTGACCGTATCGCGCAGCAGCGTGGCGTGGTGTCCGGAGAGCGGTGCCACGACCAGCACGGTCGGGTCATTCTTCAGCTTCTCGATGGTTTCCGGGTCGTCGCTGAAGCGCTTGAAGCGCTTGAGCTGGCAGAACGGCTTGTCCAGCATCACGCGCTCGATCACGGCGATTTCCTGGCCGTGCGCGGTCACCTGCGGCAGGTTGAACGCGGGCTTCTCGTATTCCTTGCCCAGGCGGTGCAACAGCTCGTAGCCGGCCGCCATGCGCGGTGCACCGGGGAGATGCGAGAACGGGCTGGTGATGTCGCTCAGCAGCTTGGCGCTGGCTTCGGCGTAGTGGCTCAGCGGGCCAAGGAAAGCGCGCTGCCACTCATGGATCTGATAAAGCATCGGGGTGGAACCGGGAAGCGTCAGAGAAAACCATCTTACCCGGTTTGGCGCAGTCGTGCTGCGCCGCCGCATTGTCTCAATCCTGCTGAATCAGGTGCTTAGGCGCGGCGGCAAAGCAGCAGCAATTCGTCCACGCCGTCGCAGTCGGCCATGCCCCGCTGCCAGCGCAGCGGCTTCTGCATGCGCAGGCCCAACGGCATGATCACGCGGTTGTACCACCACAGCGCGCGCTCGCGCTGGTGCGTGAGATACCACTGGCCCAGGCCCAGCAAGGTTTTGGAGGTGGGCTGCATGCCATAGATGGCGCTCTGTTCGATGGTCCATCCATTGGACTCGAGCTTGCGCAGAATCTGGGCGGGCTCGTAACGGCGGTAGTGGCCGACGAACTCGTCGAACTCGGTCCAGGCCGATTCGTGCAGGGGCACCGACAGCAGCATGCGGGCATCCGGTGCTGCAACGCGGGAGAGCTCGCGCAGCGCCTTGTCGTCGTCCAGGACGTGCTCGAGGATGTCCAGCGCGCAGACCAGATCGAAGCTGGCGTCGGCACAGGGCAGGGCGCTGATGTTGGCGCGCGCGGCGCTGGCGCCTTGCGAGCGCAGTTCGCCCAGCGCAGCCGTGCTGATGTCGACGAAATAGGTGCCATCGATCGGCAGGCGCGGGCGCAGCCCCGGCGCCACTTCCAGCCGGCGCGGCAGCGCCATGGCCAGTTCGCGCACCATCGGCCACGTATTGAAGCGGCTGGGATCGACCAGTCGCGAGCCCGACCACAGCGAGTCGTAGAACGCCTGATTGATGCGTTTTAGCTCGGTGGCGTCGCGACGGGGTAAGGCAAGCGAGGGCATACGACAAGTGTTGCCGGAAACACCCTCACTTTCATGTGAAGCTTTCCTTACCTGCGCAAAACCGTGCGCGCGATCACATCATGGAATGCCCGCTTGCGCGGATCGAAAATAGCTACGCCAAACCAGACGATCCATGCGATGGCCATCGCCCACAGTGCCGTCTTGGTGCCGACCCACGGCGCGAGCACGAGCAAGCCCATGGGTGCTGCCGCCACGAGCAGGCGCACCAGCGCCTGGGTGAATGTGATGCCAGATCCTTGCTCGTTGCTGACGCGAATGCGCCACGGGCGCATGCCCAGTGTGCGTCCGCCGCGCAGCCACGACGCGATGAAATACGCCGACACCACCAGCGCCTGCAGCGGCTGATACCACCAGGCGATATGCGCGTGACCATCGGTGCTGATCAAGTTGCCCCCGGTGACGCGCTGGCACACGTAACCCACCACCATCACGATCGCCACCACGGCCAGTAGGTCGTAGAGCAGGGCGAACAGGCGGCGCCACAAAGGGCAATAGATATCGGTGGCGGTGCTGGAGGTCATCGAAGCGGCAGCCTGCATAGGTAACGCTTGCACGTGGCGAGGCAGGCGGCCAGCATCGCGTCCATGCAGCAAGAAGAAACCAGTATCGCCGAAGCCGACCGCCGCAGCATCGATGCCTTCATCGAACGCGTGTGGTCCGAAGATGGATTGTCCGACCGCACGCTGGAGGCGTATCGCAGCGATCTGGAGAGTCTCGCGCGCTGGCTGGGCACGCAGGGCCAGAGCCTGCGCAGTGCGCAACGTCATCACTTGTCCGCCTATCACGGCAGCCAGCCGGTGGCGGTGCGCTCGCTGGCGCGCCGGCAGTCGGCGTTTCGTCGCTACTACGCCCACGTTGCGCGCACCGAGCCGGGTTTCGACGATCCCACCTTGTTGATCGAACGCCCCAAGATGCCGCGCAGCCTGCCCAAGGCCTTGGCCGAGCGCGAGATCGAGGGCCTGCTGGACGCGCCGGATCTGGGCACGACCCTGGGCCTGCGCGATCGCGCGATGCTGGAACTGATGTATGCCTCGGGTCTGCGCGTCTCCGAACTGGTGCAATTGCCGCTGGCCTCGCTCAACCTGCGCCAGGGCGTGGTGCGGGTGACCGGCAAGGGCGGCAAGGATCGCCTGGTGCCCATCGGTGAGGTGGCGGCTGAACGCATCGAGGCCTACCTGGCTACGGCGCGTCCGACGCTGGCGCGCGGACGCCAGCCGGTGGCGCTGTTTCTCAGCAACCGCGGCGAAGGCATGACGCGGCAGATGTTCTGGACGCTGGTGAAGCGCTACGCCGTGCAGGTGGGCATCGTGTCCAAGCGCATTTCGCCGCATGTGCTGCGGCATTCCTTTGCCACCCACCTGCTCAATCACGGCGCCGATCTGCGCGCGCTGCAGATGCTGCTGGGCCATAGCGCGCTGAGCACCACGCAGATCTATACGCTGGTCGCCAAGGAAGGTCTCAAGCGCCTGCACGCCCAGCACCATCCGCGCGGTTGACCGACTCGCGGCAGTGCCAAACGGCCCGCATCCGTGTTCAGGCGCCTGTGCGAGAATGGCTGTCCCCCACGTTTCCCCCACGGGGAAATGCATGTCCACGAGGTCTGCGATGTTCAAGAAATGGTTGCTGGCGCTATGCGTCGGTGGATTGGCACTCAATGCCTGCGCCGCGCCGGACGGCACGACGGGTGCGACTGCCGGTTCGACCGCCGGCGTGACCACCGGGCCGGAATCGGCCATTCGCCGCGCCGTGCAAGAGCTGGTGCCCAACGCGAGCATCGACTCGATCCGCCCGGCGCCGATGCAGGGCTTCTACCAGGTCATCGCCTCGGGCCATCTGGTCTACGTGTCCAGCGACGGCAAGTACATGCTCAACGGCGACCTGATCGACCTGGGCAAGAAAAAGAACGTCACCGACGACGGCTGGGCCGAGTTCCGCAAGGCCGAGCTGGCCAAGGTGCCCGAGGCCGACCGCATCGTGTTCTCGCCGCCCAATCCGCGCTATCGCGTCACCGTGTTCACCGACGTCAACTGCGCTTACTGCCGCCAGTTGCATGAGCACATGGCCGATTTCAACAAGGCCGGCATCGCGGTGGAGTACATCGCCTGGCCGCGCGAAGGCGTCATCAACGAGGCGGGTCGTACCACGCCCACCTATAACGAGATGGTCTCGGTGTGGTGCGCCAGTGACCGCAAGGCCGCGTTCACCTCGGCCAAGCAGGGCAAGGCGCCCAAGGCCGCCAACTGCCCGAACCCGGTGAAGGACGAATTCGACCTGGGCGTGAAGCTCGGCGTGTCGGGTACGCCCACCATCATTGCGGCCGATGGCCAGATGCTGGGCGGCTATGTGACCCCCGAGCAGCTGCTGCAGGCGCTTAAGTCCGGCGGTTGAGGTCGGTCGACCAGTGCGGCTTTGCGCCCCTGGTATGCGGCAATTGACCGTAGATTCATCGAGTTAGACTGACTGGGCGGTGTTGGAGTACCAACGCCGCCCGAACTGCCGCGATGCTGCGTCGCGGCAGTGTTGATGCGCTATGAGGTACAATCGGCGTTTTCGCCTACCTCCTGTCCCCGCATGATCGCACTCGACGGGCAGAGCGCCCTCTCCCCTTTTCGCCTTGAACGTCTGAACG
>Ga0209672_100402_pt1 | contig 25763 bp, 18 predicted proteins | sample AraplaCol_mMS_r2_FD_184273 | JGI IMG/M metagenome (GOLD analysis project Ga0209672, IMG submission 184273) | Arabidopsis root microbial communities from North Carolina, USA - plate scrape CL_Col_mMS_r2 (SPAdes) (version 2) | ecosystem: Host-associated > Plants > Roots > Endosphere | place: USA...
CCGGGCCCGCGCGCAGTACCCGAACAGCTTCCTGTTCGACAGCGGCGACACCATCCAGGGCAGCGTGCTGGCCGACTACCAGTCGCTGGTGAAGCCGGTGGGCTGCGACGAGGAGCTGGGTATCTACCGCGCCATGGACGCGATGGGCTACGACGGCGGCACCGCCGGGAACCATGAGTTCAACTACGGCCTGGGCTTTCTCTCCCAGGTCACCGGCACGCCGATGAACGTGGAAGGCGGCCACGCCAACCGCTGCGCCGGCCCGCATTTCCCGCTGGTGCTGTCCAACGTGTTCAGCAGCCGCGACGGCGCGCCGATCTTCAAGCCCTGGACGGTGGTGCAGAAGGACATCACCGTCACCGGCCCCGATGGCAGCACGCGGAAAGTGCCGCTCAAGGTCGGCATCATCGGCTTCACGCCGCCGCCGATCCTGGACTGGGACAAGCAGAACCTGGCCGGCAAGGTGACGGTCACCGGCGTGGTCGAAGCCGCCCAGAAATACCTGCCGGAACTGGAAGCGCAGCATCCGGACATCGTGGTCGCCGTACTGCACGGCGGCCTCAACACCGCGCCGTATACCTCCGACATGGAGAACGGCGGCTGGTACCTGGCCGGCGTGCCCGGCATCGACGTGCTGCTGATGGGCCATTCGCACACCGAATTCCCGGGCCCGCACTACAAGGGCATGAAGGAGGTGGATGCCGAACGCGGCTTCGTGCGCGGCAAGCCGGCCGTGATGGGCGGCTTCTTCGGCAAGGACCTGGGCGTGATCGACCTGGCGCTGCAACGCAAGGATGGCCACTGGGTGATCGACGATAGCCAGACGCATAGCGAAGTGCGCCCGATCTGCCCCAAGAAGAACGACTGCGTGCCGGCCGACCCGGCCATCGCCCCGCTGGTGAAGCAGGCGCATGAAGCGGCCGTGCAATACGTCAACACGCCCATCGGCGAGACACGCGTGCACCTGAGCAGCTATTTCGCCGACGAAGGCAATATGACCGCGCTCGCGCCGATCAACGCCGCCATGCGCGATTACGTGCAAAGCGAACTGCCCAAGACGCATCCGGAACTGGCCAAGCTGCCGGTGCTCTCCGCCGCTGCGGCCTTCCGCACTGGTTTCGGCGGCCCCGATGACTACACCGACATCGCCATCGGCCCGCTCACCCTGCGCAGCGCGGCGGATCTGTACTTCTATCCGAACACGCTCTCGGCGGTGAAGGTGGATGGCGCCGGCCTCAAGGCATGGCTGGAAAAAGCAGCCGAGCGCTTCAACCGCATCGACCCGAGCAAGGATGGCGAGCAGGAGCTGATCAGCGACCGCCTGCCCGGCTACAACTTCGACCAGATCCAGGGCGAGCTGAGCTATCAGATCGACGTGACCAAGCCGGCCGGCGAGCGCATCGTCAAGCTCAGCTACAAGGGCAAGCCGGTGAAGCCCGACCAGCCATTCGTGGTGGCTACCAACAACTACCGCGCCAGCGGGGGTGGCAACTTCCCCGGCCTGGACGGCAGCAACATCGTGCTGGCCGCGCCAGACGGCGCCCGCGAAATCCTGGCCAAGTGGCTGCAGCGCAAGCAGACCCTGACCGCCAAGGACCTGCCCGCCACCTCGTGGCAGTTCGTGCCGGTGAAGACCCACGGCGAGGTGGTGTTCAAGGCCGCCTCCAACAAGCAGGACGTGGCGCGCGAAGCGGGGCTGAAGAACATCCGCCAGCTCAAGGACAACGGTGATGGTACGGCGCTGTACGCCATCGATTTGTCAGCGAGGCAGGGAATCTCTGGGCATTGATGAACCAGAAAAATCGGTTACCTCTGTAAACTCCACGGGAAAACCCAGCCCTGGCGGCCAAGTCGCCCTCTCGTCGCCGGATTGTCGAGTGCGGGTTAGGTAAGGGCGCGTGCGGCCTCTGCGATCAGGTGGCCCACCGCGACACACGCGTGAATATGCAGAGTAACGGCTATGAAGTCCTTGCTGGACACCAAGCAATTGGCAGCAATCCGTCGACGATTGCTGCAAATGCATCATGAAAGCGGGGTCGGCCACATCGGGGGAAATCTTTCTTCCATTGACGCGCTCGCCCTTCTTTTCAATGAAAGAATCGGCGACCGGGATGCCTTCGTGCTGTCCAAGGGACATTCGGCGGGGGCGCTCTACATTGCTCTGTGGAGCGCCGGCAAACTGCGGGAAGAGGACCTGGGTACCTTCCACAAGGACGATACGCTGCTGGCAGGCCATCCACCGGCCCGCGGCATCGCCGAGATCATGTTTGCCACGGGCAGCCTGGGGCACGGCCTCTCGCTGGCAGCGGGTACTGCCCTGGCCCGGCGTCTGCAGGGCATGGAAGGGCATACCTTCTGCCTGACATCAGATGGCGAATGGCAGGAAGGCTCGACCTGGGAAGCACTCATTTTTGCCGCCCACCGCAGGCTGACCAACCTGACCGTGCTGGTTGACCACAATGGACTCCAGGGGTTTGGCCACACTGACGAGGTGGCGTCGATGTTCCCGCTTTTTGACCGGCTCAAGGGCTTTGACGTCGACCTGCAGGTCGTGTCCGGCCACGATCTGGATGCGATGCGGGCTGCTCTCGATACGCCGTCGGATCGCCTGAAGATCATCGTGCTGGAGACCACCAAGGGCAAAGGTGTTTCTTTCATGGAAAACCGCATGGAGTGGCACTACCTGCCCCTCAAGGAACCACACTACAGCCTTGCGCTCGAGGAACTCAGCCGCGCATGAGAAAGCAACTGTGTGACGCGCTGGTAGCCCGCGCAGCCACCCCGCGGATGGTCTTCCTCACGGGCGACCTGGGCTTCATGGCGCTTGAACCTTTGCAGACTGCGCTGGGCGAGCGATTCATCAACGCTGGCGTCGCCGAACAGAATATGGTCTCGGTCGCTGCCGCCATGGCGCGACAGGGAATGGACACATGGGTCTACAGCATTGCCCCGTTCTGTTACGCGCGTCCATTTGAGCAAATCCGCAACGACATCGCTTTTCACGATCTGCCCGTTCGACTGATCGGCAACGGCGGAGGCTATGGCTACGGCGTGATGGGCCCGACACATCACGCCATCGAAGACTACGGTGTACTGCTGACCTTGCCGAACCTGCGTGTCTACGTGCCAGTGTTTGACGAAGACGTGCCCGCCGTGATCGAGCACGCGGGCAGGGAAAAGAAAGCCGTCTACATTCGATTGGGACGCGGCGAGCAACCCGCCGACTATGCCGTACCGGACTACTCGCCCTGGCGAGAACTCGTGCGTGGCCAGGCGGCGCCGGTTGTCGCCGTTGGCCCGCTTGCATCCACCTATATTTCGGCGCTTCAAAGCCTGCCCATCGAAAAGCGGCCTAGCTTGTGGGCGGTGGCGGAGCTCCCTCTCGCACACCATGGTCTACCTGAGTCCCTGGCACTAGCCATTGAGGCCCACGGACGGGTCTGCGTCGCCGAAGAGCACGTGGCGAGGGGCGGATTTGCCTCGGAACTGTGCCTGTACATGATGCAGCACGGCATGACCGCCAAGTTAGTGCATCTTCACGCGAAGGCTCATCATTACGACAGATATGGTTCTCAAGCCTATCTTCGCGCTCAGTCCGGCCTTGATCCGCAAAGCCTCCTGCAAGCCATCGAAGGCAACTGACCGACATGACCGATCTGAACCAGCATATCCGAGCGCTGAAGGGACCCATCTTGGTGACGGGAGCCGCCGGCTTCGTGGGCGCCAATCTGTTCCGGAGAATCTTCGAACAACGCCAGGACGTCTATGCCGTCGTGCAAACCGTCCGTAATTGGCGCCTGGAAGGCATTCCCGACACCCACATCGTCGGCGCCAACGTCAATGACCACGCGGCGCTGAAGCACCTGGTGGATCAGGTCGCACCCCAGACCGTTTTTGATTGCGTTGCTTACGGCGCTTACTCGTTTGAGCGTGACCCGTCGCTTATCTACGAGACGAACTTTCAATCCATCGTCACGTTGACCACGCTGTTGAAGGAGCGCGGGATATCTGCTTTCGTGCACGCGGGCACGTCGTCAGAGTACGGCAGCAACAGCGCAGCCCCCGCAGAAAATGATCCGTGCCGGCCAAACAGCCACTACGCCGTATCGAAGGTGGCGACGGCCGAATACCTTCGCTATCTGGGTAAACACCAGCGCTTCCCATGCGTCAGCCTTCGCCTGTACTCGGTGTATGGCCCCTTGGAAGACGGCTCGCGCCTGATCCCCAACCTGCTGCACAAGGCGCTGAACGGCTCGCTTCCGCCGTTCGTGGATCCAACAACTTCGCGTGACTTCGTGCATGTGGACGACGTCTCGGCAGCATTCATCCTCGCGGCCGCGAAGATGAATCCGGATCTCTACGGCGAGAGCCTGAATATCGGCTCCGGCAAGTGCACGACCATCGCGGATCTGGCGCAATTGACCCGCGAGGTCTTCCAGGTGGCAGAAGAGCCAAAGTTTGGCGCCATGGAAGGGCGATCATGGGATCTCGCCGACTGGTATGCCAACCCCGCCAAGGCGAGGGAAATGCTGGGTTGGCAGGCAAGGATTGCCCTGGCCGATGGCCTTAGGTCCACCGCAGCATGGGTATCGACGCTGACCGAAGGCGACCTGCAGGAGCGATCCAAGCAGTCCTCGAACAAGCGGCGCAGGAGCATCTCGGCCATCATCGCCTGCTACAAGGACGAACCCGCCATTCCGATCATGTACAAGCGGCTGAAGGAAACCTTCCTTCGACTTGGCATCGATCATGAAATCATCTTCGTCAACGACTGCAGCCCGGACAACAGCGCTGAGGTGATACGGCAACTGTCCGAGCAGGACTCCCACGTCATCGGCATTTCGCACTCCCGCAACTTCGGTTCGCAGATGGCGTTCCGCAGCGGCATGGAGCTTTCATCCAAGGATGCCGTCGTGCTTCTGGACGGTGACCTGCAGGATCCGCCGGAGTTGATTGCCGATTTCTACCAGAAATGGGAAGAGGGTTACGACGTCATCTACGGGCGCCGCGTGCAGCGCGAGATGCCTTGGCACTGGGGACTCCTGTACAAGGCTTTTTATAGGGTCTTTGCCGCATTCAGCTACGTCAACATACCGCTGGACGCCGGTGACTTCTCCCTTATCGACCGGAAGGTCGTGCAGTGGCTGCTTTCCTGTCCCGAACGGGATCTGTTCATGCGGGGCTTGCGCGCCTACGTTGGTTTTCGCCAGACCGGTGTTGATTACGTGCGCCCGGAAAGAATGTTCGGACGCACCACCAACACGTTCTCCAAGAACATCGACTGGGCCAAGAAGGGCATCTTCTCCTTCAGCAATGTACCGTTGACCATGCTCACGACGGCGGGCATGACCTTGCTTGGCCTTTCGATCGTCGCCGCGGTAGTCGTTGCAGCACTGAGGCTGCTCTGGCCCGACATCGCTCCTCGCGGCATAACCACCCTGCTGATTACCATCCTGATGTTCGGCTCGCTCAACCTGTTCGGCTTGGGACTCGTCGGCGAGTACATTGGCAAGATCATGCTCGAGGTGAAGGGTCGGCCGCGACTGATCCGGTCAGGACTCATCAGGCATGGAGTCGTTACGGAACAGAGAACAACGCCACCCTTGCATTGACGGGCGCCAATCCCTTCATTGCGCGGAAGTTGAAGTCCGCGCCACGTAACCTCAACCGTGAATACCCGGATGCCATCGGAACCGCAGCAGCAAAGCCCGCATCTCTCGGAACGCTTGTCCCGTCCTTGCCCTGTGTGCGGCACGCCACCGGAGAAGGCCCGCGAGTTTCTCGACGAGCAGATCGATCCCGCCCGCCTCAATGCATTCAGCTTTGCGTCCCGCAAGGAACCCGAGTTTCTGAACTACCACATGGTCCAATGCGCTACTTGCGACCTGGTATACGTGGACCGGCCTCCCTCGCAAGAAGCATTGGCCGATGCCTACCATGTCGCCGACTACGACAGCGCGGAGGAGGCGGTTGATGCAGCCACCTCGTACCTGAGGGAAATGCAGTCGCTCATTGCGCGCTTGCGTCGCGGCGCCGCGCTGGAAATTGGCACCGGCACAGGCATCCTTCTTGATGGCCTGAAGGCCGCGGGCTTCGAAAGCGTCGCGGGCGTGGAACCATCAAGCTCCGCCGTGTCGGCGGCGCCACCGTATCGTCGCGCCTGGATTCGAGAAGGGATTTTCCGCGAGGAGGATTTCGAACCGGAGTCTTTCGATCTGGTGTGCTGCTTCATGACCATGGAACATGTTCGCGACCCCCTGGACATCGCGCAGTCGGTTCTTCGCCTGCTCCGACCTGGTGGTGCCTTCGTCACGGTGACCCATGATTATCGAAGCATCGTGAATCGAACGCTCGGCCGCCGGTCGCCGATCATCGACGTGGAACACATGCAGCTGTTCTCCGCGCGGAGCATCGCGGAGCTGTACAAGCGCGCTGGCTACGCGGATGTGCATGCCAAGGCATTTGCCAACCGCTACGCGCTCTCCTACTGGACGCGATTGCTGCCGATTCCGTCCGGTATGAAGCGCGGCCTGATCAAATGCCAGAAGGCCACAGGGCTCGGTCAGTGGCGGCTTTCCTTCAACGTCGGCAATACCATCGCGATGGGCTTTCGACCGGCGCAAGCGCCGGATGGCAACCCATGAATCACCGCCAACGCTTTGTCCGCTTCGCCATTGTCGGCGTTCTCAATTCGGCGTTCGGGCTCGGCGTTTACGCGCTGCTGATCCATGTGGGCCTTCCGGTCTGGGCAGCACTTATTGCGGCGAACGTCGCGGGCGTATCCTTCAACTACGTCACCACGGGCAAACTCGCCTTCTCCCATCGCGGCGCGAATCGCTTCCCGAGTTTCGTGTCCATCTATCTGTTGTGCTATGTGCTCAACTATCTGGCGATCACCGCGCTTTTGCATATGCATCTCGGCCCCGTCATGAGCCAGGTGCTGCTCACCCCGTTCATGGCCATCCTCAACTATCTACTGCAGTCACGGTATGTGTTCAGGCAAGACGAAGCTCCCTCCCCCAATGGGGCAAAGTAGCGATTCGAAGGACTGATCTCGACAGATGGCCATACGCAGATACCTGACCAGCCCGGGCACTTGGGCTGTGCTAGTTGGCATTGCCACGACGATTGCCTGCATCGCATGGGAGGTCCGGACGGGCTTCAACCTCGGGGATGAAGGCTACCTCTGGTACGGCATCCAACGGATAGCCTTCGGGGAGGTCCCTATACGCGACTATCAGGCGTACGACCCCGGCCGCTATTATTTCACTGCAGGGTTGCTCCGTCTGACCGGTGCGCACGGCATCCTTGCCGTTCGCTATGTCATCGCGGCGCTGCAGGCCATGGCGCTATGTTTCGCGCTGGCATGGCTGGCGCGGGTGCACGATCGCCGGGGCATGCTTTCATATCTCGTGCTGTGCGCCGTAACGCTCGCCGTCTGGATGTTCCCGCGCCACAAGCTGTACGACATTTCGATTTGCATCGGCCTCGTATGCATGCTCGCGTGGTGGATCGGCCGCCCCTCGGGCGTTCGCTCTTTCATGGTCGGCTCGTTCGTCGGACTGGCTGCCTACTTCGGGCGCAACCACGGCATTTACGGGCTTATGGCGAGTGCGGGCGTATTCGTTTACCTGGCCCTGGATCGTCCGTTCCGGGCCCATTGGCTGCAGAACGCCGGTGCATACATCCTGGGCGTCATCGTCGGCTACATCCCGATGTTCGCCACGATGCTTCTCGTCCCTCAGTTCACCGCGTCCCTGGTGGACAGCGTCAAGCTCATTTTCCAAGTCACCGGCACCAATCTTCCGCTTCCACTGCCGTGGCCCTGGAAGGTTCCATTTGAAGGCGCGACTTTCCTCGACTCGGCACGCGCCATCCTGGTCGGATTGATCTTCCTTTTCCTTCCTGTCTTCTTCTGCCTCAGCTCGGCGTTTGTCTTTGTGCGGCGCTGGCAGGGCAAGCCTGTCCATCCGCTCATCGTGGCAAGCGCATTTTGTGCCGTCCCGTATACGCACTATGCCTACTCGAGAGCGGACGTCAGCCACCTGGCCCAGGGAATCTTTCCGGCCCTGATCGGCGTGTTGGCCATGTCTGCCGCAGCGAAAGGCTGGATCAGGTACGGGCTACTGTTTCTCATCTGCGCGCTCAGCTTGTTTGTCGCCATGCCCCAGCATCCCGGCTGGCAATGCCGCGAGCCGGGTAGCTGTACTCGCCTTGTCATCGGCGACGACGAACTGTCCGTGGACGCCGGCGTGGTTTCCAACGTCACCCTGCTGCGCAGGCTCAAGGCCGACCTTGCGCCTGACGACCGCAATCTGTTCGTTGCGCCGCTCATGCCCGGCGCCTATGCCGTGCTTGGGGCGAGGTCGCCGACGCTCGAAAGCTACACGGCGTGGAAGCGTTCCGAGCCATTCCAGCTAGAGGAACTGGACCGCGTGAAGGCCGCCAATCCCGGTTTCCTGCTGATCATGGATGTGCCGTTGGATGGTCGCGATGACCTGCGCTATGAGAACACCCATCCACTGCTGAACCGGTACATCAAGGACAACTATCGGGAACTAAGCGGATATACCGACAACCCGGCATACCACATATACCAGGGCAGGCCCTTGCGCTAAGGACAAAGTGCGCGGCCTCAGCCTTTGATGGCTCGCACGAAATATCCCAATGGGTCTTCCTTGGCGCCTGCGCCAAATGCGTCGGCGACATGCGCCACCGCGAGGAAGACCAGCGTGACTGGCAGCAGCAAGACGAACAACGGCAATGTCCATAGGCTACGTTGAATATCCCGACTCGGCAGCAATCGGGCATTCAAGACGATCAGCTTGTTGGCGATGACCAGGATGTCCGTACCGCGTTCTTGCACGTCGACTTGCGTGAAGCCACCCGCATTGAACAAAGCCAGCAGGCGTTCTCTGGTGAACCGGTGGTAATCATGGGGAATGTGGTGGCGCCGCGCCGACCACGGCACGGTGAGCAGCAACGTGGCGCCGGGCTTCATGCATCGGGCAATTTCAGCCACGAGCGCATCCGGTCGCTCCACATGCTCGAGTACTTCGATGCATATGGCGCCGTCAAACTCGCCGTCGCCGAACGGAATCGTACGGCCGTCGTAATAAGTGATATCCGGACGTCGCGCCTGCATGCCGAAATCATCGGCATTGCCGACATCGATCCCATGATACGTGGCGTTGGCAGGCAACCACTCCCGCCACGGCGACTCCCCCGCTCCGACGTCGAGCACCTTGCCGCGCAGCGAGGCCATGGCCGGGCGCAAATAGCTGGTGATGGTCTTCATCTGCAGATCGACCAAACAGCGGATGCCGAACAGCCATCGATTGTCCGAAGGGGCTTTGACGGAGATGGGTTTGAACGATTCCGGAGTCATCAGCAGTTTCAATCACGACGTTATGGCCAATGCGTCAATCGACAGCCGTGCATTGGGTTCATGGCTTGAGTGTATGGCCATTGTGCCGCACGGGCACACCGCGCTGGAATCTGGACCTGAACCCCAAGACCAGCAGGATCAACGCGATGGCCCCGAACGCGGCATGCCCGAGCCATGCCCAACGAATCCAGGGGCGGAACGCGGCGCTCACGGCATCGGCTTGGGCCGGCAGCAAGACTCCCTGATACGCGCCATTGACCAGGACCGCGGTGGCATGCGCCCAGGTTCCATGCACACGGACTTGCATGTCCCATCGAGGGTTGTAGCTCTGGCTCATCACAAGTACCGACGGCGCCTCCAGGTTATCGCGCAGCGCCAACTCGAGCGTGTCCCCGCGATCGCTGACCAAGGACGCTGCGTGGGTCGTGATGGCAGGCGAATCGGGCAGCGTCACTGCATCGCCGACTTGCTTGACCAGGCCCATCGGTACACGGACGAAAGCGCCCCAGCGATCCTTCACACTGTAGACAGACAGTCCATTGAAGCTCCCTTCTAACTGCACCAATGGCGAACTTATCGGCTGCCGGGTGACTACGGCACCGATATTGGAAAGCATGAAATCGGTCGTCCCGATGCTGTCTGCATCAATGGCGCGGTTGGTCCGGCCATAGCTGGCGCTCTCGCCACCCAACCGTCGAATGAGGTCCTGATATCGCACAGGCGAGAGGCTATCGTAGGTGTGCACGGATCGAAGGAACATCTGCGCGTTCATGTTTGCCGGCATGAAGTCCTCCGCGGATTTCAGGACCGCATAACGAGACCCGTCCGACAGCAACTGCTGCAACTCGGCGGTCAACGGGGAGGATTGCGTGACGGCTTTGCGCGACTGCACGAGGAGTTCCGTCCGGTCGAACACGCACAAATGGAACAAGACGACGGCAACGTAAAGGATGATCCATCGCCGCTGCAGGGCCACCCAAAGCACGGGTGCGTAGAGGGCAAACAGCAGTGCCGTGCGATAGGCTGCGAATCCTTGCATATGGATGGACCAGGCCACGGCATTGGCCAGCAGGAGCCCATAGAGGACGGTTGCCAGCAACAGTCGGCGGGTCAGGCCTCGTCGCGCGTCCGCCGCGTCATTCGGCGACGTTGAGGGAATCAGGGCATCCATGCTGATCGCGGCAATCATCACCAGCGGCACAACGGCGTGCACGGTAGGGACGGAGCGCGAAAGTCCCAGACCAAGATAGTTCACGCCAAATGCGAAGACCGGTGCCGATGCGTCCGCAAGAACCATGGCGAATGCGGCAAGCCACCATCCCCACGTGCGCCGCCACGGCGACGCGCACAGCAGAAACACCACGAAGGGCGCCACGCTGCGGCCATTGAACAAGGGAGAAAAAGCGGGTGCGATGGGATCGCCCGTGACCTGGGGAAATGTCCAGAACGCCACGAAGCGGCTCCAGTCCCATGCACTCGACATGGAGGGGAGGTTCGCCCGGAGGAACTCGACGCTGGCGTGCATGCGCGCGGACTGCGTCGTCGCCGCCCAGGTGTCGGCGACGGCGGGAAATGCAGCCAGGCAACCCAGCAGCGCAGCCGATGCGAGGCCGATAGATAAGGTAGACATACCCCGTAGCCCGCGAGGGAATCCCGGTTGCCGCAAGTAGAGGTAAACCAGGAAGCCCGCCATCAGATAGGCGTGATACATGATCATGACCGGGTACGCCGTCATGACCAGGCTGTAGATGGAGAAGGCCAAGATTGCCCAGGCCAGCAGGTCCCGTTTTCGCACGTAGCGCGCGACACCATATAGCGTGGCCATGGTCCAGCCGTAGGCCGAAGCGAACATGGGGAAGGTCGCCCAGTAGATCAGGGAGGGCGAAATACCCAGTGCCAGGCCGGCAACCAACGCGGCGGCAGGTGACAAGGCCAGCTCTCGCGCAAGAAGAAAAGCAAAGCTACCTGCAAGAAAGGCGGCCAGCAGCGCCACAAGGGTGACAAAGGTGAACGCGTCTGTGGTCAGAAGGGAGATGATCGCGTTGGGAAGATAAGCGGGGCTGAGGTCGGCCATGTGCGCAGTCGGCCTGCCCAGCTCGTTGTACGGCGTCCACGTGGTCAGCCAACCTGAGCGGCGTCCTTCGAGAAACACCTTGGCTTCGGGGACATACACAAGCGTGAAGTCGCTGAACTTGTCATTCTCTTTGTGCTGGCTGTGTGCCGACGGTTGAATGGCGAGGAAAGCATCCTGGCGACTGGGTGAGATGGTCTTGCCGCCGGTTACCGCCTGTGCAAACACCACGATGAACATCGCGACGTACAAAAGAAAGCATTGGCCATAGGTCAGCCCCCGGAGACTCCGGGCGGCGAGAAGACGATGCATCTGTACGTCCTTTTGGATTTTCCCCGTAAACAACGAAATATAGTGGAACCCGGCATTCGCACCCACCCGGTGACATGCCGCCGCGTGACACCTTGGCGTGCCACGCGGTCGCACCACCATTGCTGCCTCCGAACCACGCGCCAGGGGTCTTCGATGCAGGGCAAAAGAAAGTATTGGTTTCCCGCCAAACGTTACGGGTGGGGCTGGGGTTTTCCCACCACGTGGCAGGGCTTGCTGGTGTTGTTTGGGTATGTCGCCTTGATGGGCGTAGGCACCGTGTGGTTGAAGGCTGAGCGTGCGCAGGGCTGGTTTCTGGCCTATGCATGCGCGCTGACGGCGGCGTTGCTGTTTATTTGCTGGCTGAAAGGCGAACCGCCGAGCTGGCGTAGTCGGGACTAAGCGTTCGCATCTGTAGGAGCCCACCCTGTGGGCGACCGCGGCGCTCGGGCGCCGCCGCTCCTTAGGTGGGTCGCGCACAGGGTGCGCTCCTACAAGGGCAGTCCGCAAAGGGGGGCTCGAACTGCTTCACGGCTGTAACACCTCGTGCGGTCGACGCGACGACTCACCCAAAAGTTTCAAACGAATCTGTTGACTGCACTGCAGCATCGGGCCTAAGGTCGAGCCATGTCGCCTTCCATTGCGCCAGCACGCATGTTCCCGCATCCGGTACACGCCGGTGCCGCGTCGCTGTCTGCGGGCGCCATGACCCTCGCCACCACCACCACGACCACTATTACCACCAGGTCGGGGTGGAGCTGCGTGCGCGAATAAGTTTCTGACGCAAACGGCCCCGCCCTCGATGAGGCGGGCCGGCGCACACTCCGACTCCCCTTAAGCGAGCACGGGCCATCCACAAGGAGAGGCTATCGTGAACGCTGTCGCATCACCCTCGCTCGAACAACCGTCGTTACCGCCACATGCCATGGCGCTGCCGACGACCACCGCGCGCCAGCGCGTCCTCGCCGTGGGCCTGGTCGGCCCCGGCCGCGTCGGCAGCGCCTTGCTGGAGCAGCTGCGAACCGCCCAGCCGCGGCTCGCGCGTGCCGGACTGGAGCTGCGTTTGTGCGCCGTGGCCGCCAGTCGCCGCATGTGGCTGGACGCCGACGATCCCGAGCTCAATGGCCGTCACGGCAGCGCGCAGACCTGGCGTCCAAGCAATCTGGACGAGTTCGCCGCGCACCTTCGTGGCACCGATGGCCGCCACGCGCTGGTGATCGACTGCAGCGCCAGCGAAGCGGTGGCGTCGCACTATGCCGAGTGGCTCGCGGCCGGCTTGCACGTGGTGACGCCAAACAAGCTGGCCAGCAGCGGCCCGCTCGCGCGCCTGCAGGCGATCCGCGCCGCTTCCTTCAGCGGTGCGCGCTTCCGTTACGAAGCCACGGTGTGCGCCGGCCTGCCGGTGGTGCAGACGCTGCGCGACCTGCTCGACACCGGCGATGAACTGCTCGCGGTGGAAGGGATGTTCTCCGGCACGCTGGCGTGGTTATGCCATCGCTATGACGGCAGCCGCCCGTTTTCGGAGCTGGTGCGCGAAGCCCATGCCCTGGGCTACACCGAGCCCGATCCGCGCGACGATCTGTCCGGGCTGGACGTGGCGCGCAAACTGGTAATCCTTGCGCGCGAGGCGGGTTGGTCGCTCTCGCTGGAAGATGTCGACGTGCAAAGCCTGGTGCCGCGCGAACTGGCCGAGGTGGCGGCCGATGAGGTGATGGACCAGCTGCAGCTGCTCGATGCACCGATGGCGAGCCAGGTGGCGCGTGCCCGGGCGCAAGGCTGCGTGCTGCGCCATGTCGCCAGCCTCGACGCCAAGGGCCATGCGAGCGTGCGGCTGGCTCTCCTGCCCGCCACGCATCCGTTCGCCCATACGCGGCTCACCGACAACATCGTACAGTTCACCACGCACCGCTATCGCGACAACCCGATGCTGGTGCAGGGTCCTGGCGCCGGGCCGGAAGTGACGGCGGCGGGCGTATTCGCCGATCTCCTGCGTATTGCCGAAACGCTGGAGGCGCGGTGATGAATGCACAACTGATCGATGCCATGCCCACTCCCCAACGCGCGCTGAGCGCACAAGCCATGGCCTATGCCAGCGTCGGCAACGTCGCGGTCGGCTTCGACATTCTTGGCCATAGCGTGGCCGGCGCCGGTGACCGCGCCATCGTGCGTCGCATCGATGAGCCCACCGTGCGCATCGCCGCCATCCACGGGCGCGTGACCGATCTGCCGCTCGAAGCGGGCAGCAATACGGCGGGAGCGGCGCTGTTGTCGCTGCGCCGCGCGCTCGGCTTGCACCATGGTTTTGAAGTGGAGTTGCACAAGGGCATCGCGCTGGGTTCGGGCATGGGTGGTTCGGCCGCCTCGTGCGTGGCCGCGCTGGTGGCCGCCAACGCCTTGCTCGAACGCCCGCTGCCGCGCGAGGCGCTGTATGGCTTCGCGCTCGATGGCGAGGCGGTGGCCAGCGGCAGCCGCCATGGCGACAACCTGGGACCGATGCTGCTCGGCGGCCTGGTGCTGGCCACCCGCGATCGTCTGTTGCGTCTGCCGGTGCCTGAGGGTTGGCACTGCGCGTTGGTCCATCCGCACGCCGTGCTGGAAACTCGCAAGGCACGCGCCGTGCTCGCCGATGGTTTCTCGTTGCACGACGTGGTCGCGCAACAGGCCAACCTCGCCCTCGTGCTTACCGGCCTTCATCGCGGCGATGCGGAACTGGTGCGCGAGGGTCTCAATGATGTTTTGGTGGAACCAAGGCGCGCGCCGCTGGTCCCAGGCTTCGCGCGTGTGAAGCAGGCTGCCCTGGATCACCGCGCGCTCGGCGCAAGTATTTCCGGCGCCGGTCCCAGCGTGTTTGGCTGGTATGAGCGTCGCGAGGATGCCGAGCGCGCAGCGGTGGCCATGTCGGCGGCCTTTGCCGACGAAGGCCTCGCCAGCGACGTGCTGGTGTCACCCATCAATGGACCAGCCGCCACGCTGGTCGACGAGGACGAGGCCGCATGAGCGAGCCGTTGCATTACCGCAGTACGCGCAGCGCCAAACACGCGGCGCGCATCGAGGAAGTCATCGCCGCAGGCCTGGCCCCCGATGGGGGGCTGTATGTGCCCGAGGCGTTGCCGCAACGGGATGCGAGCGACTTCGATGCGAGCCAGTCGCTGGCGCAGACCGCCGCCACGCTGCTGGATCCGTTTTTTCGCGGCTCCTCGCTTGCCCGTGAAATTCCGGCGATCTGCCGTGAAGCGCTCGACTTCGATACGCCGCTGCGACCGCTGGCGTATCGCGACGATGCGTCGGTGCTGGAACTCTTCCATGGCCCGAGCGCTGCGTTCAAGGATGTCGGTGCGCGCTTCCTGGCCGCCTGCTTCCGGCGCCTGCGTGGTGATGCGCAGTCGCCGCTGACGATTCTGGTCGCGACTTCCGGCGACACCGGTGCTGCGGTGGCCGCCGCGTTCCATCGCCAACCCGGTGTGCGCGTGGTGATCCTCTATCCCGATGGCCGCGTGTCGCCGCGTCAGGCGCACCAGCTCGGCTGCTTTGGCGACAACGTGCAGGCGCTGCGCGTGGACGGCACGTTCGACGATTGCCAGCGCATGGTGAAGGCGGCGCTCAACGACGGCTCGCTGCAGCAGCGCGTGCCGATGTCCTCGGCCAACAGCATCAGCCTCGGTCGCCTGTTGCCGCAGATGAGCTACTACGCGCAGGCCTCGCTGAGCTGGTGGCATCGGCACCGCGCACCGCTGAACTTCATCGTACCCACCGGCAACCTCGGCAACGCGCTGGCCTGCGTGTGGGTGCGCGACATGGGATTGCCGGTCGGCGAGATCCATCTCGCCTGCAACGCCAACGCCACGCTGAGCGATTATTTCGACGGCTCGCCCTACTCGCCACGCCCGGCCGTCGCCACCTTGGCCAACGCGATGGATGTAGGCGCGCCCAGCAATTTCGAGCGACTGCGCTGGACCTATCCGCACGACCACGAACTTCGCCTGCAACTGCATGCGAGCAGCGTCGACGATGGCGCGATCCGCGAAACCATCGTGCGGCACGCGCGCGACCACGGCGAGGTGTTCTGCCCGCATACGGCCACGGCGATGCATGTGCTCGATGGCATGGGGTCGACGGGGTTGCCTTGGGCGGTCGTCGCTACGGCGCATCCGGCCAAGTTCGACAGCGTGGTCGAGCCGTTGATTGGCCGCGAGCTGGCGGTGCCACCGGCATTGGCGGCGATGCTGCAGCGTCCAGCGTATGCGGAGCCGATGGAGGCCAGCGACGATGCGTTGAAGGCGTGGCTGGATGGGCGGGTGGAAAGTGCCCGGGCCGCGGCCGGCTAGAAGCGGCGATGCATCCTGTGGGAGCGCACCTTGTGCGCGACTGCGGCGCCATGTCGTCACCGCTCCGTCAGGTGGTCGCGCACAAGTGCGCTCCTACACAAGATCTGCGCCAGCTGCCTGTTGTAGGAGCCCACTGGTGGGCGACCGCAGCGTCACGTCGTCACCGCTCCGTCAGGCTGTCGCGCACAGGGTGCGCTCCCACAGGAGGGGGCGACGCAGAGCTCCTGTGGTCAGGCGTCGAGCACCGCACCATTGGTTTCAATCACACTCGCATAAAGCTTCGCCGTCGCCTTCGGCGTGCGCTTCTGCGTGGCAAAATCCACATGGTAGAGACCGAAGCGCTTGGCAAAACCCAGCGACCATTCGAGGTTGTCCAGCAACGACCACGCGTAGTAACCCTTGACGTTCACGCCTTGCTCGATGGCATGGTGCATCGCCTTGAGGTGCTGGCGCAGGTAGCTGCTGCGCAGCGGGTCTTGCACGATATCGCCCTCGGCCACAGGCGCGTCATAGAAGGCCGAACCATTCTCGGTGACGTAGATGGGGATATCGCCGTAGCGCTCCTTGAACCACGTGAACATGTCGGTGAAGCCTTGCGCATGCACTTCCCAACCCGTTTCCGTGTACGTGGTGTTGGGTTGCTTCACCGGCACGGCTTTGAGCGGATAGGCGTTGGGATCGTTTTTGACGACCGCGCGCGTGTAGTAGTTGAGGCCGACAAAATCGACCTTCTGCTTGGTGAGCTTGAAGTCGTCTTCCGGGAAATCCGGCCAGGCGGGCCCGAAGATTTCCTTGAGCTCCGGCGGATAGCTGCCCAGCAGCGCCGGATCGGCGAACTGCTCGTTCATGTAGGCGTGCGCGCGGCGTGCGGCAGCGACATCCTCCGGGCTGTTGGAGGCGGGATATTTCGGTTCGATGTTGAACACCACGCCGATCTCGTGCTTGCCTTCCGCGCGATAGGCCTGGATGCCGGCGCCACTGGCGCGCATCAGATTATGCGCGGCAATCGGCGCTTCGTACTTGCTGCGATGCCCCGGCGCCAGCGCGCCATGCAGATAGCCGCCATCGGTGACCACCCAGGGCTCGTTGAGCGTGGTCCAGCGCTTCACGCGACCGTCCAGCGCCTTGTACATCACGCTCGCGTACTCGGCGAACCAGTGGGCGATATCGCGATTGAGCCAGCCGCCGCGATCATCCAACGCCGCCGGAAGATCCCAATGGAAAAGCGTGGCATTGGGCTCGATGCCGTTCTCCAGCAACTCGTCGACCAGGCGCGAATAGAAGTCCAAACCCTTCTGGTTGATGCGACCGGTGCCTTCGGGCAAGACGCGCGCCCAGGCGATGCTGAAGCGGTAACCCTGCAGGCCGAGCGCGCGCATCAGCTGCACGTCGTCCTTGTAGCGGCGGTAGTGATCGCAGGCGATATCGCCGGTGTCGCCATTGGCCATCATGCCGGGCGTATGCGCAAAGCGTTCCCAGATGCTCGGACCCGCGCCGTCGGCCAAGGGTGAGCCTTCGATCTGATAGGCCGAGGTCGCGGCACCCCAATGGAAGCCTGGGGGAAAGCGATAACTCTGGGTCATTGGAAAAAATCCCCTATGCCGCAGTGCGGCTTGATGTAAACGATTACATACTGAGAATAGCGGAGCGCGACCGAGATGTGCACCGGTTGCATCCACATTCGTATACGGTGAGCCACGCAGCCGCCGGAAAGAAGGAGCATCAGGCGTCGATGGCAACGGTGAATCTGGATCGCGTCAGCAAGATCTACTCCAACGGCCATATCGGTGTGGCCGAAGCAAGTTTCGATATCGCCGATGGCGAACTGCTTGTCTTGGTGGGCCCGTCGGGCTGCGGCAAGACCACGCTGCTGCGCATGATCGCGGGCCTGGAGTCGATCTCCTCCGGCACGCTGAGCATTGGCGGACGCGTGGTGAACGATGTGTCGCCGAAGGATCGCGACATCGCCATGGTGTTCCAGAACTACGCGCTGTACCCGCATATGACGGTGGCGGAGAACCTCGCCTTTGGCCTGCGCCTGCGCGGCAAGAGCAAGGCGCAGATCGACGAGCGCGTGACACAGGCGGCCAAACAGCTGGAAATCGAGCATCGACTGACGTCGCTGCCGGCGGCGTTGTCCGGCGGCCAGCGCCAGCGCGTGGCGCTGGGCCGCGCCCTGGTGCGCGAACCGAAGGTGTTTCTGCTGGACGAGCCGCTGTCCAACCTCGACGCCAAGCTGCGCCTGTCGATGCGCGTGGAAATCGCGCGCCTGCATCGGCAGCTCGGCGCCACCATGATCTACGTCACCCATGACCAGGTCGAGGCGATGACGCTGGGCCAGCGCATCGTGGTGCTCAATGGCGGACAGATCCAGCAGATCGATACGCCGATGCGGCTCTACGAAAAGCCCGCCAACCTGTTCGTGGCGGGTTTTCTCGGTTCGCCGGCGATGAATCTGCTGCGCGGTCCGCTGCGCCACGGCGATGGCTGGCAGCTCGACACGCCGGAGGGCAGCGTGCGCCTGGGAGCGCTCGACGCGCAGACGCCTGAGCTGCTGCCGTGGATCGATCGCGAGGTGGTGATCGGCGTGCGCCCCGAAGATCTGCGCCCTACCGGCGAAGCGAGCGCAACGCTGAGTGCCGTGCTCGAAGTGACTGAACCGGTGGGCAACGAGATCTTCCTCAACCTGCGTCGCGGCGAGCAGTCGCTGGTCTCGCGCATAGCGCCCGGCGCGCTGCCCGAGGTTGGCAGCGTGATGCATTTCGAATTGGCGCTTGATCGTCTGCATGTGTTCGACCCCCTCGCCGGCGCACGTATCGCCTGAGTGGACCATCACCCCTTCACGCTGCCCAGCAATAGACCTTCGATGTAGTAGCGCTGCATCGCAAGGAACAAGGCGAGCACTGGAATCACCGTCACCACCGAGCCGGCCATCATCAGCTCGCTGTCCTGGGCGTGTTCGCGCGAGAGCGACGCCAGGCCCAAGGGCAGCGTGTAGTGCTCCTGCCCGGTCAGCGCGATCAGCGGCCACATGAAATCGTTCCACGCGGTGAGGAAGGTGAAGATCGCCAGCGTCACCATGATGGGCTTGAGCAGCGGCAGCACGATCTGGCCGAAGATGCGCCATTCGCCCGCGCCGTCGATGCGCGCCGCTTCCAACAGCTCATCGGGAATGCCGCGTGCGTACTGGCGCACCAGGAAGATGCCGAAGGCGGTGGCCATCGCCGGCACGATCACCGCGCCGTAGCTGTTCACCATGCCCATGTACTTGAGCATCAGGAACAAGGGCAGCATCGCCACCTGCGCCGGGATCACCAGCATGCCCAGCAGCACCTGGAACAGGCGCTCGCGTCCGGCGAAACGCAATTTGGCAAAGGCATAGCCCGCCATCACGTTGAAGGCGAGCGACAAGGCGGTGATGGCCGTGGAGATCGCCAGGCTGTTGAACAAGTAGCGGCCCACGCCCGCGCGCAGGAACAACACTTCGTAGTTGTGCCAGCTTGCATGCGCCGGCCACAGCGGCGGCGGCAGGTTGCTGGCCTCGCCCGGGCGCATGAACGACACCGAGAACATCCACAGCAGCGGAAACACCGCCACCAGCGTGCCGCCGATCAGCAAGCCGTAGATGATCGCCTTGGCCGCACGCGGATTCATGCCGGCTCTCCGCGACGGCCCACGCGCAACATCAGCGCGGTGACGGCAAACATGATCACGAACAGCAGGAAGGCCACGGCCGAAGCGGTGCCGAAGTTCCACCATTTGAAGCCTTCGTTGTACATCAGGTACAGCACGCTGGTGGTGCTCTGCAACGGGCCGCCTTCGGTCATCACATAGGGCTCGGCAAACAGCTGGAAATAACCCGACACGGTGAGGATACCCACCATCAACAGCGTGGGCCCGAGCATCGGCAAGGTGATGTGGCGGAACTGCTGCAGCACCGAGGCACCGTCGATGCGCGCCGCTTCGTAAAGGTCCCGCGGAATGGCCTGCAGACCGGCGAGGAAGATGATCATGTTGTAGCCGAAGTTCTTCCACACGGCGAACAGGATGATCGACGGCATCGCCCAGTGCGGGTTGCCCAGCCAGTCCACCGGATGTATCCCTGCCAGACCCAATGCGTAATTCAACAGGCCGTATTTGGTGTTGAAGATATAGCGCCATACCACCGCCACCGCGACGACAGTGGTGACGACCGGCGCGAACAGCGCGGTGCGGAACAGCGTCTTGTAGCGCACCAACGGCGAGTTGAGTAATAGAGCCGCGCCGAGCGACACCATGATCGACAAGGGCACGCCAACGATCACGAAATACAGCGTATGTCCCAGCGCCGACCAGAACTTCGGCTGGTGCAGCAGATCCCAATAGTTGTTGAGCGCCACGAAGCGCAGATGGCGGATGTCCGCCAGCGCATAGAGATCGTAGTCCGTAAGGCTCAATCCCAAAGCCGCCACCACCGGCAGCAGGAAGAACACGCCGAGCACCAGCAGTGCCGGCGCGAGGAACCACCATGCCGCGCGCTGTGTATTCATGGCGCCACCTTGTCTACGCGGGCGTGGTCGAGTATCCAGCGCCGCTTCTCAAGGATGCGATCGGCACGGCGGTCGATTTCGGCGGCGGCCTGATCGATGGTCAATTCACCCGCCACCGCCTGCGCGGCCACCAACTGCATCTCGTTGGCGATCTGCTCCCATTCCGGTACGGGCGGCGTGGCCTTCACGTGCTCGAGTTGCTCGCGGAACGCCTGCACCTTGGGATCGGTACGCAGACTGCCGCCATCCCAGGCGCTACGCCGTGCCGGCATGTCGCCGAGCAGATCGTAGAAGCGTTGCTGCACGTCGGGCCGCGAGAGGTATTCGATCAAGGCCCACGCTTCGTCCTGATGCGTCGAGCGACGGAACACCACCAGACTCGAGCCGCCCGCCGCACCGGTGCCAGTGCCATCGGGCCCGGGCAATGGCGCGGTAGCCCATTCGTTCTCGCGATCGGCGGGCAGACGCTGGCGGAATTCGCCGATGTTCCATGGGCCGGAAAAATAGAACGCGTAAACACCCCGGCCAAACTCTTCCCAGGGATTGCCCGCTTCCACCGCCGTGATCGCCGGCGCCTGCTGCAGCCGGAACGTATCCACATAGAACGCCAGCGCACGCTTGAATCCGTCGCTGCGGAAATTGCCGTAGCGCCCGCCGTCGCGCAGCATGGATTCGGGCTGCTCCAGCGCCAGCGACATCAGCTGCTCGTATTCGTTGGTAGGCAGCAGGATGCCGTAGGTGCCCTTGCCCGGCTGGCTGAGCGCGGCGAGCATGCGCCGCCACTCGGCCCAGTTGCGCGGCGGCGCATCGAAGCCGGCGGCCTTCAATAGATCGCGGCGATAGAACAGCAAGCGCGTGTCGACATACCACGGCACGCCGTAAAGCTCGCCGTCGATCAGGTTGGTGGACCAGATGTGGTCGAAGTAGTCGTCCGGCTGCACCACCTTGGATGCCGCCACCCGCCGCTGCAACGGCGCCAGCGCCTGCAAGGCGACGAACTCCGGCAGCCAGGTATTGCCCAGCTGGCTGAGATCCGGCGTAGAACCGCCAGCAAACGCGGTAAGCAGTTTCTGATGCGCTGCGCTCAGCGGCAGCTGCTGCACTTTCACCTGGATGCCCGGATGTTCGCGCTCAAACTCCGGCAGCAACTTCACCACCGCCTCGCCTTCGCGGCCGATGGTCCAGAAGGTGAGCGTGTGGGCGTCCTGCGATGACGAGCAGCCCGCCAGCAGCAACGCAGCGACCGACAGCAGGCGGCAGGCCACCCGGCTCGTCGTTGCGTTGCTGCGGCCAGTGGGCTCAGGCATCGCTCATCGCTGCTTGGACTCCAGCCAGCCGCCGGTAAAGCCGGCGCGCTCCAGGCCCTTGCGGACATACGGATTCTTGCGCATCACGTTCCATACAAAACCGCTGCGCCAGTTTTCTATCATCAACACGATGGGACCCTGGTCGATGCCGATCTGCTTGTCGTCCGCCCAACCCATGTTGGGCACGATGCGGCCTTCGCTCGGCTTGGCACCCGTATCGTAACTGGGGTTGAAGGCATCCACGAAACCGTACTTGCCATACACCGCGTCACCGTAGCGCTTCTTCATCTCCAAGAGCGCAGGCACCACGATTTCCGGGGCAAACGCGATGGAGCCGATGGCGGCGGTGGGCGCGATGGTGCCGTCATCGGAAATGTAGTCGAGGCCGGCGCCACGTGCCGTATAGCCGTAGAACGCACGCGTGCTGCCGTCGTCGCGCTTCACCACCGCGTCGCCCGGGCCGTTGCACGCGGTGAGGCCCCAGATGTTCTCGCCGTAGTCTTCCCAATGATTGGGATTGGCGATCGCATACGACCGCTGCGCATAGGTCGCTTCGCGGCTGTTCTGGAAGTAGTCGGTGTTGTGGTCGCGACTCCAGGCATCCTGGATGCCACGGAAGTCGATCCAGCTATGGCTGAACTGATGACCGAACAACGGCGCGAAGTTGAGGAAAGTGCGCCCCTGGAACTCGCCCCACTGCTTTGGATAGCTCTTGGCCCAGGCTTGCCACGCGTCATCGCTCACTGGATGCGTGGGCGAGCCCATCGCCAGCACGTACACCATCATGCCTTCGTCGTAGCCCTTCCAGTTGGCCGGGATGAACTTGCCGCCCGGCGTCCAGCCCATGCTGATCAAGGGCGCCTTGGGCTGCATCCAGGTCCATTCGACGCGCTTGTAGATCGCATCGGCAAGTTCGCGGATCTGCTTTTCCTTGGCGGAATGCCGATCGAAATACGTTTGCGCGAACAGCACGCCGCCGAGCAGCAGCGTGGTGTCCACGCTCGACAGCTCGACGCCGCGCCCGTAGCGCTTGCCGGTCTTCATGTCGAGGAAGTGGTAGAAGAAGCCGTGGTTGCCGCTGGCGTCGTCTTCGCTGTCGTTCTGTGTCGCATCGTTGAAGAAGCGCAGCGTGGCGAGCGTGCGATCCGCCGCCTGTTCACGCGTTACATAGCCGCGCTCGGCGCCCACGCCATAGGCGGTCAGCCCGAAACCTACCGAGGCAATGCTGGCGAACGACTCGCCCGGCCAATGATCGGGAATCAATCCCGTCTTCGGATCGGCGCTGTCCCAGAACCACTGGAAGGTGCGCTGTTCCAACTCGTCGATGGCGGCGCGCTGATCCTTGGGCAGCGCGTTGTACTTGAGCCCGGCGGCGGCATCGGACGCAGGCGCCGCCCAGGCGGTGCCGATGGCGAGCGTGAGGGCGCCGACCAGGACGGCGCGAAGGAGAGGCTTGATCATGATCCGCTGCTCTTTAAAGAGAGGCCCGCAATGTGCGGGCCTCGAAGTGCCGTCATCATGACGGCCATGGGGGGTGCCACTTAGAAGTTGATACCTGCAGTGACCTTGAGCGTACGCGGGTAACCCGTGATATCGCCCGTGGGGTTGTAGATCACCTGACGCTTGACCTGCGGCTGGCCAGCCGGACTGATGTTGGTGATGTAGTCAACATAGTTGTTCCAGTTGAACGCATTGAGCAGATCGATGCGGACGTAGCCGTTGAAGTTGCCCCAGATCTTGAAGTTCTTGGTGGCCTGCAGATCCAGGTCGCGATAGCCGAACACCTTGCCACCGACCAGGAAACGACCCTCACCCGGCGGATGGATCGAGAAGTTCAGGCAGCCGGCGCCGTTGACATTGCCCATATCCACGCCCGTGGGGGGAATGACGTAGGGACAGTTCAGGCCAAGATCGGGAATCGGCGTGGCCAGCGTGAGCTTGCTGCCGAACACGAAGCCCCACGGACCATCGAGCGATCCGGTGGCAACAAAACGATGCTTGGAGACCGCGGCATCGGTGAACGGATATTTGCCGATGGTCTCGTAATCGAACGCGTATTGGTCGGTCGGATCCTGGTTGTCGTTGTTCTGCACGGCGTTCGTGTACGTGTACGCAAACGTTGCACTCCAGTGCGAGTCCGCCGTGTACGGCTTCTCGGCCGAGATCAGGAACTGGTTGGTCTTGGTCTTCAGGCCGCTGTTGCCGATGATCAGGCTGCCGAAGCCCGGGATGCCGTAGCTCCACGGCTGGCTGCCGTTCTGCCAGAAACTGCCGTCCGGATAGCGGTTACCCAACGTGTACACGATGCCGTCGTGGCTCTTGATGTTCACGAAGGTCACGCTGGTGTTCCACTCGCCGATCTTGTTGCGCATGCCGATGCTCAACTGGTCGGAGTACGGCGCCTTCAGATTGTTGTTGATCAGGTCCACTTCCTTGCCCGCATTGCTGTTGGCAACGAGTGCCTGCAAGGCGGGAATGCTCAGGTACGCGGGGTTCCACGTGAGGCAGGTTGGGCTGGCGTTGCACGGCGAAAGCGGCGTGTTGAAGTTGAGCGTGGGCTGCGACAGCACCGACTTGGTCTGTTCAACCTGCAGCGACTCGTACAGGTTGCGGTCGTACGAACGGCCCCAGCCGCCGAAGATCACGTGCTCTTCGTCGCCAAACAGGTCATTGGAGAAACCGAGGCGCGGCTGGATCTCGTTCTTCTTCGCGCTGCGGTTGTTGCCGGTACTGATGTAGTCGTTGATATTGACGCCACCCTTGGCGAGGGTCTGTGCGTAGGTCTGGCCGACGGGTGCGTTGGGATCCTGCGAGTTGATCGCGGCAATGACGTTGGACGGCGTCACGTAGTTGAGATACGAGGGGGTTTCCTCATAGTCCCAGCGCACGCCAAGGTTGAACGTCCAGTGGTCGTCCACCTGCCAGTCGTCCTGGATGTAGGTGCCAAACTGCTTGTCGCGGCTGGTCGCCACCGGGCTCTGACCCGGCGTCGGGTTACCGAATTGCACCTTGTACGGAATGGACTCGGTGCCATCCGGACTGACCGCATAGGTGTAAAGCGCGTTGGTGTCGCCCGCGTCCTGCGCGGTCAGCTTCACCGACTTGAACTTCACGCCCATCTTGATCACGTGATCGCCGTGCCACTGGACATCGTTGAGGGTGAAGTCATCGGAGATGGCCGGGCCCTTCTGGCCCTTGTTCTGGTACGACAGCGGCGAGGAGCCGTCGTTCAAGAGCAACTGGTTCTGATCGGCGTAATTGGTGTAAGCCGCGCCATAGCCCGTAGTGATGGGCGTGGGGTTATAGATCGCGTCCTCGTAAGTAGCCTGCAGGCGGTTGAACCAGCTGTCGGTGCTGTGATCCCAGCGAAGGTCGAAGCGCTTGTCCGTATTGCGCGTATCCAGGGCGGAATTGGCCGTGCTATTGCTGCCGATGCCGCTGATCGCCGTTTCATCGCGGTACTTGCCGCTCACTTCGATGCGGTCACGATCCGTCGGCTCCCAGTCGACCTTGCCGAACCAGTTGTTTTCCTTGAACGGCAAAGCCGCAGGGCCGATGCCGGCTTGCGCGCTGGCCGGGAGGTGCGGCCACAGTGTGGAGTCGCCACCAGGCGTGACGGTGATGGGGCTGTTGAACTCCTTGCCTTCGTAGGCCAGGTAGAAATGCGCCTGATCCTTGAGGATCGGGCCGCCGATGTCGAAGCCGTAATCCTTTTCCTTGGAGGGGATCTTCTTGCCATCCGCCTCTTCGGCCGGCGTTTGCGCACGCATCGCAGTGTTGGTAAAGCTGCCGAATACGTCGCCGTGGAACTCGTTGGTGCCCGACTTGGTTTCA
>Ga0209672_100403_pt1 | contig 25671 bp, 24 predicted proteins | sample AraplaCol_mMS_r2_FD_184273 | JGI IMG/M metagenome (GOLD analysis project Ga0209672, IMG submission 184273) | Arabidopsis root microbial communities from North Carolina, USA - plate scrape CL_Col_mMS_r2 (SPAdes) (version 2) | ecosystem: Host-associated > Plants > Roots > Endosphere | place: USA...
CGAGCAGTGGTGGGCGGCACATGGTCGCGGCGACAAGCTGTTGCTCTCCTTCCATGGCATTCCCGAGCGCTATGTGCGCGAAGGCGATCCCTACTTCGACCATTGCCAGGCCACGGCGCGCGCACTGCGACAGCGGCTGGCGCTGGATGAGTCGCAGCTGCTGGTGAGCTACCAGTCGCGCGTGGGCCGCGAATCCTGGCTGCACCCGTATACCGATGCCACTGTTCGCGAGCTGGCAGCGAGCGGGATCAAGAAGCTCGACGTCGCCTGCCCCGGTTTCGCCGTGGACTGCCTGGAGACGCTGGAAGAAATCGCCATGCAGAACCGCGACTTTTTCCTCGAGGCCGGCGGCAGCGAACTGCGTTACATCCCGGCGCTCAATGACACGCCCGAGCAGGTCGACAGCCTGGCCGCGCTGGTGAGCCGCCACACCGGTGGCTGGTCCGCGTTTGCGCCACGCCTAAGCACGCCGACATGAAAGGCCCGGTCGAGCGCGAGGTACGGCTGCCGCATCTGCGCCTGAGCGCGCAGGTATGGGGCGACGAGCAAGCGCAGCCGCTGCTCGCCCTGCATGGCTGGCTGGACAATGCGTGGAGCTATGCGCGACTCGCGCCGCTGCTGGCCGAACGCTGGCAGGTGATCGCGCTCGAACTGCCGGGCCACGGCCATTCCGACCATCTGCCGCCGGGCATGCAGTATCACCTGGTCGACTACGTGCGCGCGGTGGTCGGTGCGATCGATGCACTGGGACTCACTCGTTGCCATCTGATGGGCCACTCGCTGGGCGCGGGCATCGGTTCGATGGTGGCCGCGGCCAAGCCGGAGCGCATCGACCGACTGCTGCTGATCGAAGGGCTGGGCCCGATCGCCGACGACGGCCACCACACGCTGCGCCAGTTCCGCGATGCGATGGCGAGCGAGGCCACCGGCCGCTCGCTGCGTTCGTTCCCGTCCATCGACATGGCGATCAGCGCGCGCACCATGGCCAGCGGCCTGCCCGCCGACCAGGCGCGTCCCATCGTCGAGCGTGGCCTGCACAAGAGCGAGCACGGCTGGTACTGGCGCAGCGATGCGCGGGTCAATCGGCCCTCCTCGATTCGACTGACCGAAGAACAGGTACGCGCCATCCTGCGCGGCATCGAAGCGCCGACCGCACTGCTGCTGGCCCGACCCGACACGCCTTATCTGCCCAGCGCCCGCATGGAGGCGCGCGCTGCCTGCGTAGCCGATATCGCGGTGACTCACATGGACGGCGGCCACCATCTGCAACTGGAACACCCCGAAGCCGTCGCCCGCTGGGCGAACGCGCATCTGGACGGCCAGCACGCCTGACCGACGGCACATGCCCCGGCGCGGCAGCGGTCTAGACTGGCGCCATGCACCATCTACAGCGCGCCAACTACGGTCAACCCGAACGGCTGCGGCAACTCGGCGACCTGCAGGTGTCCGCCACGCCGTATGCCGGCGGCAGCGCCCTGCCGTGGCATGAGCACGACGAGGCGTATCTGTGCCTGGTTGCCGCGGGCGGCTATACCCAGCAATCGGGCGAGCAGGAACTCGACTGCCGGCCAGGCGCGCTGCTGACGCATCCGCAAGGCCATCGACACGCCAATCGCTTCGGGCCGCAAGGCGCGCGCTGCATCAGCATCTTTCTCGACGATATGGCCGGCGACGGGGTGTCGCGTCTGCTCGGCTCACATCGCCAGCTGCGACTGCCCGATGCCGACCGCCTGCTCGCCCGTATCGAACGCGAATTGCGCGCGACCGATGATGCCGCCGCGCTCGCTTTGTCATCGGCCGTGCTGGAGCTGGTGGCGCTCGCCTGCCGCGCTGACGATGAGCGACGCCCGGCCTGGTTGCAGCGCGTGCTTGATCGCCTGCACGATGATCCGCTCGCCACGCCCTCGCTGCAGGAGCTGGCGGCCTTGGCGGGCGTACACCGCTCCCATCTCGCACGCAGTTTCCAGCAAGCCAAGGGCACCTCGATCGGCGAATACCAGCGCGGCTTGCGCATCGCGCTCGCACGCAAGGCGCTGGGCGAGTCGCAACGCTCCATCGCCGAGGTGGCCGCCATGGCCGGCTTCAACGACCAGAGTCATTTCGCTCGCGTGTTCCGTCACCTCACCGGAGAAACGCCGCGTGACTACCGGCACAGAACGCAACGCACGTGCTGATACGCCACGCACGTCCTAGACCGGACGCGCCAACCGACGGACCATGACGACACCCGACCACGGAGTGTCCCCCATGCTGCATCGCGCCCGTCCCTTGCTCCTGCTGTTGCTCGCCGGCGCGCTGAGCCAGGCTTTGGCCGCACCCGCCGACGACAGCGCCGCCGTGCTGGCCAGTCTCCGCCAGGCCCATGGTGGCGACCGCTGGCAACACGTCGCCGCACTGCAGGCCGAAGGCCGCGAAGCAGGCGACGGACTGACCGGCCCCTGGCAGGCGACGGTGGACCTGCGCAGCGGCCACTACCTCACGCGCATGCACAACGATGTGTTCGGCACCGCCGAAGGCATCGATGCACAAGGCCACTGGCGCGAAGACATCACCGGCATGATTCATCCGTTGGATTCGGATGAGGCACGCACCGTCGACGTCACCGCTAGCTGGGTGCGCCGCTACGGCTTTCTCGATACGGATTCCTCCGTCCAATACCATCACCTGCCCGACGCGCAGGACAACGGCCACACCTATCAGCGCATCGAAGCCACGCCCGCCGGTGGGCGTCTCGTCACGCTGTGGATCGATGCCACTACGCATCGGCTGGATCGCGCGATCTACGCGACCTCCTTCCTGATCGCCACCGAGCGCTACAGCGACTACCGCGATGTCGATGGGCTGCCACTGCCCTTCCGCATCGCCAGTTCGCGCGCCAACCTCGCCGGCAATGCCGATGGCGAGAGCGTGGATACCGTCGAACGCTATCGCGTGCTCGGCAATGTTCCGACCACCGATCTGCAGCGTCCGGATGGCAAGGTCCGCGACGTCACCATGGTCAACGGGGCGATGGAGGCGGTGACGCCGATGCAGCTGGAAGGCGGCATCCTGATCGTCGATGTGAGCATCGACGGGCGCGCGCCGATGCCCTTCATCCTTGACACCGGCGGCCACGCCATCCTCACCAGCGACGCGGCCAAAGAGCTGGGCTTCCAGACGCAGGGCCAGGGCGTGAGCGGCGGATCGGGCTCAGGAACGATGAGCACGTCGTACACCAAGGTGCATGACACCGGCCTGGGCAACGCGCATATTCGAGATCTCACCTATACCGTGCTGCCGTACCCCTACAGCTTCTACGAGCGCGGCAACGGTGCGCCGATCGCCGGCATTCTCGGCCTAGAAATGTTCGAGCGCTTTGCGATCACGTTCGACTACGACCACCATCAGCTGCACCTCAAGCCTTATGACCTCGGCGAATCACCGCCGATCAAGCAAGGCGACGTCGTGGCGCTGCGCTTCACCGACGATATGCCGTTGGTGCAGGCTAATCAGGACGGCCATAACGGGATGTTCGGCATCGACACCGGCAACGCCGGCTATGTGCTCACCTTCCCGCAATGGGCCGAACGCAACGGCATCGCCGCCCGCTACGAGAAGGGCTTGCCGATACCCACCGGCGGCGTCGGCGGCCTGTTCACCGCACACATCGGCCACGCGAAAGAGTTCACCCTCGGCACGCAGCGCATGGACAACGTCGTCGCCATGCTCACCCGCAACGACGCCGGCGCCACCGGCAACCCCAGCGAAGCGGGCAATATCGGCCAGGACATCCTGTCGCGCTACAACGTGCACTTCGACTACCGCCGCCAGCAGATGGTGCTGATGCCACGCGACCCCGTGCCCGTGTGGCACTACGGCATGGCGGGCTTTCGCGCGGAGAAATCGCAGGACCACCCGGATCGCTTCAAGGTGATCAATGTGACGCCAGGTAGTCCGGCGCAAGCAGCAGGGCTGAAGCAAGGCGACATGATCGTTGCCGCGAATGGGAAAACCGCAGCGGACATGAGTTTTGGCGCCCTGCGCGATCTGAGCATGCATCTACCCGATGGCACGCCACTGACGTTGAAACTGGCGGATGGTCGGGAGTTGAGGATGGTGTTGCGGGATATTGCGCCAAAATAGCCATGTCGCGTAAACCCCCTGTGGGAGCGCACCCTGTGCGCGACAAACCTACAGGGACGGACACTGCAGCACCACCGTCGCGTACAGGGTGCGCTCCGACCAAGGAGCACGCGACTTTATAGCCAGATGCAATTCCAATACGGATAGTCGAGCACGTTGTCGACCAGACCGGCGCGCAGCGGATTGCACACGATGTAGCGCGCTACGGCATGCATGTCTTCGTCCCGTCGCAACGCGCGGTCATGGAAGCCACTACCCCAGACCAGGGTCGACTGTGTGCAGCGAAGGCTTTTGGCCGTCAACGATTTGAACCTGTTCATTACCAGAGCAAGGTTATCGCGCGGACCGAGCTGGACGAGGCCATGCCAATGATCCGGCATAAGCACCCAACAAAGCAGGGTGGCGTCGCCCCAGCAATGCGGCGCATGCAGGCACCGGCAAACCGATCGCGCCAACTCGATATCACGGAACAGCGGGCGGCGGTACGCTGCAACCGTGGTGAGTAGATAGATCTGGCCAGGGAGTGAGACGCGTCCCTGGCGCAGGGTGTGATATCCGAGCGGGTGGCGCATAGCGTGAACGTCGCATCGCGCCAGCCCGGCTGTCATCAGCTGCGTTCTGAGTGAATCGTAGGCCTGCGACGTTCAACTCTGCGATGTATGGGGAGGCCGCGGTTTCGTTGTGTCGCGCACAGGGTGCGCTCCCACAATGAGCACGGTGCGCCAGGGTTACGGCTTTTGCAGGCCCAGCACATCCAACCCCTGCTCAAACGTCACATCCACCGGAATCTTCGCCTGGTCCAACCGCTTCAGATCACCCGCCAGCGTAGCGTCGACATTGCCCATGCGGTCGGTGAGCTGCTTGGCGGCGTCGTAATCACCATCACCCTGGATGGTGAGCAGCTTGGCGGAAAGCGCGTTCATGGCAGCAGTCATCTTGTCGAAGTCGACGCGATAGCGGCCCGTGGTGGCGTCACGCGTGAAAGCCCCCTGCTGCTGGAAGAAGTTGAAGCGCACCATGTTGGCCTTAGCGTGCGCGTCGCTCGCGCCGAAGCGCACCGAGCGCAGGATGCCGGCAAGGAAGGTGACGTAGTTGTCCATCAGCTTGGCCTTGTCCAGCTCACCCTTGTCGGCGAGCTTGCTGACCATGTAGAGGCCCAAGATATCGGCCTTGCCTTCCTCGAAGCTCGACGCCTGGTCCTTCAACGCCGTGCGCACCATCCCTTTGCCGTTGAGCGTGTTCTTGATGCCAAGGCCATGCGCCACTTCGTGAAACATGGTGTTCTCGAAGAACGCATCGAAGGTGAGGTGCGACTGCTGATCGTTGGCCACCAGCTCCTTGGCGATCGGCAACATGATCTTGTCGAACTTCGCCTGCATCACGTTTTCCAGCTGCAGGCGGCGCGTACCCTTTTTGAGCTGCACTTCTTCATCGTTGGGCAGGTTGATCGCGATGGTCTTGGCGCCGACGTTGGCATCACCCGCGTAGTACACGGCGAAATAGGCATTGAGGTCGGCATCGGCGCCGGGCTTCTCCGCCTTGTACTTGTCGTCGACCGGCAACTCCCGTTGCAATTCGGGCAGGTATTTGGTGAAGCGCGCGAGCTTGGCGCTCCAGGCCTGGTCCTTCACCAGCACATAGCTTTCGTAGCTGGCCTTGTAGCCGAACAGCTGGTCCTCATAGGTCTCGATGGGACCGATCACGATGTCGACCGGATTGTTCGTCATCGACATCCAGGCGAAATCGCTGGGGCGATAGTCGTCGCTGAGCAAGGCATCGGCGCGCTTCTTGAGATAGCCGGCGAACTCCTTGTCAGCGGACAGCTCCGCTGCCTGGCGCAGCAATCCGGCGGCGCGCTGCAGATCGGCCTGGTAAGCCTCGTGATAAGGCACCACCGCCAACGCGTTCTGGGCATTTCGACGCAACACGGTGTAGAGGCCGGCCTTGTCCTTGAGATCGGACTGGTCGAATTCCTCCTTGGTCATGTCAGCCGGATAGAACTGCGCACCCGGCGGGCGAGGACCGACGCCGGCCACGAAGGGCTGGTCGTTGTTCAAGCGATCCCACGGGCCGTAGTTGATCTCGGCGAAGCGCCGCGTGACATCGTCGGGAATGCGCGCCATCAAGGCGGACTTGTCGCCCCACGACTGCTGCCAATAGATGTCGTTGGTGACATCCGCGGCCTCGATCAGCAGCGCGATCATCTGCTTCTGCTTGTCGTCGAAGCTGGAGAGATCCGCCGTGAGCTTGACCGAGGCGTAGTTGGCCAGACCCTGGGTGGCGACGTCCGCATCCGTGGACGGCGGTGGCACGGTCGGCGTGGTGCTGGCCGGCGCCGGAGCGGAAGCGGTGCCGGAAGGCGCGTTGCCATCGTGCGAGCTGCAGCCGGCCAGGATGGCGATAAGACTCAGGGCAAGCAGGTGGCGGCGCATGGCGCTTTCTCGATAGTAGGAAAGCACCATGGTAGCGCGCGACTACCCGCTTGCGGCCACCTCCATTTTCGTCATTCCGGCACAGGCCGGAATCCAGTTTCGGTGCATCGGGTTTTCGCGAAGACCACGCGCTTCGCAACTGGATTCCGGCCTGCGCCGGAATGACGAGCTAAAAAGCAGCCCCTGCCTCAGCCCGAAATCGCCAGGCGCTCGGACTGATACAGATGCGCCGTCGCCAGCACCCCAACGATGGAAGCGACCAGGCTACCCGCCAGGCACAGGCCGAACTGATCCGCGGTGACACCATCGCCGCGCAGCAATTGCATGATGCCCAGGTGCTGTCCAAGCAACGGCACGGCGTACATCCATTCCTGCGCCTTGATGGGCATGGTGGAGAGCAGGATGCTGGGCAGTACCGGCACGAACATCAACAGCGAGACATAGGTCTGCGCTTCGCGATAGCTCTTGGCGAACGCCGCCACCATGGACTGCAGCGAAGCCAGCAACACGATCAGCGGCAACATCAGCAGCAGCACCTGTCCACTGAAGCGCAGGCCCAGATCGAGCTCCATGCCGAGCTTCTCGGTGGGAATGAAGCGGCCCACCACGGCAAACGCCGCCAGGCTGATCAAGAGGCTGATCGCGGAGAACGTGCAGATCGCCGCCAGCTTGCCCGCCAGGATTTTCCAGCGCGCGACCGGATTGGCAAACAGCGGTTCCAGCGATTGCCGCTCGCGTTCACCTGCGGTGAGATCGATCGCCAGGTACATGCCGCCCATGAACACGGTGAGCACGAAGAAGTACGGCAGGATCGAAAACACCAGCGCAGCACGCGCCTGCGCCGTGGCCTGGTCGCGCTTGGCAGCCACCACCGGCCATGCGGTGCTGGGCGAAAGTCCACGCGATACCAGGCGCATCGCGCCCTGCTGGCGCGCATACGTTTCGACCACTTGAGAGAGGCGATCCACCGCAGCATTGGCATCGCGTTGCGAGGAGTCGTAGATCAACTCCACCTGCACGGCCTCGCCCTTGCGCCACGCGGTGGCATAGTCGGGCGAAATGCGCAGCACCACATCGGCATCCTGCTTGCGCACAGCCAGTTCGGGATTGGCGATAGGCGGCTTGGGTACGATGCCTTCAGCCTTCAAGGCGTTGATCAGGTTGGGCGCGTACTCGGCGCCGGCCACCGGCACTGGCAGCGGCTTCTCCGCCTTGTCCAGCTGACGGTTGAGGGTGATGTTGAGCAACATCACCATGATGATCGGCCCAAGCAAGGGACCGGTGAGGAACGCACTCATGATGGTGCGCCGGTCACGCAGGTTCTCCCGCACCTCCTTCAGGTACACCGTGAGGAAGGCCCGCGTGCGTGCGACAGGGGTGATGGTTCTCATGTTCATGCCGCCAGGCCCTCTTCGCTGCCGATGATCTTCACGAAGGCGTCCTCGAGGTTAGCCTCACCCGTTTGTTCGCGCAGCGCAGCCGGTGATTCGTCCGCCACCACACGCCCGTTGGCGATGACCACGATGCGATCGCACAGCGCCGCCACCTCCTGCATGATGTGGCTGGAGAACAACACGCAGCGCCCTTCGCTTTTCAGGTGCTGCATGAACTGTCGCAATGCGCGCGTCGCCATCACATCCAGGCCATTGGTCGGCTCGTCGAGAATCACGTTGCGCGGATCGTGGATCAGCGCACGCCCGATCGCCGTCTTCACGCGCTGGCCCTGCGAGAAACCCTCGGTACGCCGATCGGCGAAGTCGCTCATTTCCAGCGCCTTCACCAGCGCCTCGCGGCGACTGACGATCACGTCCTCAGGCAGTCCGTGCAAGCGAGCGAAGTAGTCGATGTTCTCGCGCGCCGTGAGGCGCTTGTACAAGCCGCGCGCATCCGGCAGCACGCCCAGCTGGCGCCGCACGGCGAGCGCGTCGCTGGCGGCATCGATGCCGTCCACCAGCACCTGGCCGCGATCGGGCTTCATCAGCGTATACAGCATGCGCAGCGTGGTGGTCTTGCCTGCGCCATTGGGACCGAGCAGGCCGGTGATCTCGCCATCGCGAGCCTTGAAGCTGACGCCATCCACCGCTTTCACGGCGCCGAACGCCTTGTGCAGATCCTTTACCTCGATCATGGCGTCGCTCCGTTGAAGTCGATGAAGGTCGGCGTGGGATGCATCCGCTCCAGGCAGCTGGCGTCCAGTGCCTTGGGCTTGAGATCCTCGATGAAGTGCTTGACGATTTGCGGCGCGCAGCCGGCGTTGATCACGTTGTGACCCTGGCCGGCGAGCACGAGATGGCGCGAGTTGGGCAGGTTCTTCGCCACCTCGTCGCCGTAGCGCGGCGGCGTGACCGGATCGAACTGGCCGGAGAACAGCAGCACCGGCGTGTCGGTTTTCAGCGGCTCGTGGAAATCGGCCGGGCGCGACCCCTTGGGCCACACTGAACACGTGTTGCGCAGCGTATCGACCATGCGCGTGCCCAGGATGCTGTGCGCATCCTCTTCGCGCGGCGTCAGCAGGTCGGCATCCTCGCTGCAGATCACTGCCAGCTGCATGCCGCCGTTCATGGTGTCGGAGAGGTCGCCCGACAGCAGCTTGGCCTGCCCCAGCAGCGGGCCGACGTCGCCATGCGCCGCGGCATCGATGGACAGCGGCAGCAGCGCCGCCGTGAGCGGCGAATACGCAAACATGCGCACGACGCTGGCCAAGGAGTATTCGCTGAGCGTGCGCTGCACGCTCTGATAGGTCTGCGGATCGCGGAAGCTCACCTTGTGCGGATTGGCGCGCAGCGCGTCACGCAGCTGGAACAGCGTCTGGTACGGATCGTTGAAACGCTTGCGGCAAGCCTCGTTGGCCGTGCACTGCGCGAACTGCGCCTTGAGCGCGTCATCGAGATTGCGTGCAAAGTCCTCGCCAAGCACCAGCTGGTTCGGCACCACGCCATCGAGCACCAGGCTGCGCACGGCCTTGGGATAACGCATGGCGTATTGCTGCGCCATGCGCGTGCCGTAGGACACGCCGACCAGGTCGAAGGTCGGCGAACCCAGCGCCTTGCGCACATCTTCCAGATCCTGCGCCGCAACGGTGGTCGTGTAGTAGCGTGGATCAGCTCGGCCATCGAGTTGCTTGAGACAACGCTCGGTTTCCTGCTTCTGGCGCTCGGCGCTGGCGTCGATATCTTCGGAGCCGCCTTCGGTGCCCTCGCCTTCATCCTTGCAGGTCAGCGGATTGGAACCGCCGGTGCCACGCTGATCGAGCAACACCACGTGGCGGTGCTGGGTCAGCGGCTGCAGCGCCGTCGATACGCCCGGCCAGGATTCGGTGGCGGCCTGTCCCGGACCGCCCGCAAGCAACACCAGCATGTCCTTGCTGGCTACCTGTGCACTGCTGCGTATCACCGCGAGCTTGAGGTGGATCTTGCGGCTGTTCGGATCGTCGCGGTTCTCCGGCACTTCGAACGGTGCGCACCACGCGGCGGTGGAAAGCCCGCTATTGGGTTCCCCCAACTCGCACGGCGTGAGCGTGAGCGAGCCCAGCGTCCAGGTCTGCGGCTTGGCGGATTTGGCGGGCCTCGACGTTGTGTCGGCCGAAACCTCGGTGTCCTTCGCGCGCTCGCCCGCGCCCGCCTGCGGATGGAATTGCTTCCAGCCCAATATCGCCAGCGCGATGACCACGATGCCTATGCGAAAGGCGGTTCGTCCTTTGCTTGCCATGGGTGTACTCCCCTCACTCCATTGGATGTCGCGAAATCGCCGGTGGTGTCACCGGCGGTTCCGGTTCGAAGATCGATTCGATGGAAAGGCCAAACAGCCGCGCAATCTTGAAGGCCAACGGCAGACTGGGATCGTACTTGCCTGTCTCGATCGCGTTCACCGTCTGGCGCGATACGTCCAGGCGTTCGGCCAGGTCGGCCTGCGACCAGGCGTGCTCGCCACGCAGTTCACGGACACGGTTATTCACGGTACGCGCACCAGCACGCTGCGGTCCCCGTTATTCATCGGGCAACCCACGCGAGCGCCAGCGCGCCATGCCCAGCAGCAGCCCAAGCACCGCCGACGCCCCAGCCATGCCGCACAACAGCCCGGTGCGGAAGCTGTCCCAGTCGTGTCGCCAGGCATAGAGCGCTGCCACGCCGGTGATCAGGGCCAGCAGCAACAAGCGGCCGGCCGGCGCCAGGCCGCTCTCGCCCGCGCAGGCCACGTCATGCCCATAGGCGCGCGCCACGTACCAGCGAGTGATTCCGTAGCTGGCCATCATCAGTGGAAAGACCCAGATCAGCACCGAACCATCCAGCGGCAGCACCTGCGCAATCGACAGGAAGCCACCCAGCAAGCTCAGCGCCGCGGTCACCCCGGTTGCCACGCCCAAGGCGATCAGATGAGTGCGCTGCTCCAGCTCATCGCTGTCGCGGATAAGCCGGGCCAGCTGGGCCAGCACGTAGAACATGGGAATCAGCGGCGCCAGCGCGAGCAGGATCTTCAGGGGCAGGTTGCCGACCGTATGGACGATCGGCCAGACGGACAGCATGAACACCGTATAGAGGGTGATCGCGAACAGCGTGCGCCGCTGGTATTGCCGGTAGGTGAGGCGAGACATAGAGGCCCTGGATCCAGTGTCAAGCTGACTTGACACAGGCTACGTCCAGGCCCTGAAGCGTGTCAAGCACGCTTTACACAGAGGTCTGTATCGGCCGGCCTGGCGCAAAACTTAACGGTCCTGGCCATCGGACAGCTCCGAAAATGTGACCCAATTTGCACATTGAGCTGCCCATAGCGTCGGATGTGACCCAGCTCGACTCACAAAATTCGTCACTTGCATTTAACAACTACATCTCACTTTCGGCAGATAGCGGGGTTTTTAGCGTCTCGCTGGCGTTGGCACGGGGGTTGCTTTAAGGGCGGTAAGCGAACTGGAAGACCGACCCGAGGGGGTACGGGCCAGAAGCCTAAGAAAGCGCTGCGGGGGCACCTGCCCAGGGTCCGGGAGCGCACCAAACACGATGTATCCACCAAACGTTCAAAAGGACATGGGTATGAAGAAGCTTCTCCTCTCCGCCGTGCTCGCCGCCTCCTTCGTGGCACTGTCGGCCAACGCCGCCACTAGCACCGGCACCATCACCATCAAGGGTCAGGTTGTTTCCTCGACCTGTAACGTGGCCGTCAATGGTTCGCAGAGCCCGACGATCACCCTGCCGACCTACGACACCAACGCCCTGGCCGCGGTGAACGCGTCGGCTGGCTGGACCCCGGTCACGATGGCTCTGACGGGCTGCACCGCCGTCTCCAACCTGACCTCGAACACGGTGTTCCCGTACTTCACCGGCTCGAACATCGACACCACCACGGGCTACCTGAAGAACGCCACGGGCGCCGGCAACAGCAACGTCCAGGTTGCCTTCTCGACCTCGCAGTCTCTCGCTGGCGCGCTGACGCTGCAGAGCGCCTCCGGCGCCCAGGGTGCGGGCTCCGTCGCCCTGCCGACCACCGGCACCGCGAACCTGTCGTTCACCTACTACGCCGGCTACGTGGCCGCCACCGCCGCCGCCACGGCCGGTGCCGTGAACACCACGGTCCAGTACGCGCTGAACTACCAGTAATCGCTGCAAGCCTGGTGCTGCGGCGGGCTCCCGCCGCAGCACTTTCCCAATTCACCCCTGAGGTCTCCCCATGAAGTTTCCAATCCGCGCCCTTTCCGCGGCGCTGCTGGCCTTCGCTTGCTCGGTTTCCATGACGGCGGCTCATGCCAACGTCATCATCGCCGGCACCCGGGTGATCTTTCCTGCCACCGACGGTGAGGTCACGGTTCGCCTGACCAACCAGAATTCCACGCCTGCCCTGGTCGAGAGCTGGGTCGACAACGGCGATCCCATGTCCACGCCGGACAAGGTGAAGACGCCGTTCCTGATCACCCCGCCGCTGTTCCGCATGGAGCCGAACCGCGACCAGAGCCTGCGCATCCTTTTTACGCACAGTGACCAGCCGCTGCCGACCGATCGCGAGTCGGTGTTCTGGCTCAATGTGCTCGAAGTGCCGCCCAAGCCCTCCAGCCTGGTGACGCAGAACGCGAACACCCTGCAGATGGCGATCCGCTCGCGCCTGAAGCTGTTCTATCGCCCGGCGGGTCTCGCTGGCGATCCGGTCAAGGCGCCGGGCGAGCTGACCTTCAAGGCCAATGGCAACGCCATCGTGGTGCACAACCCCACGCCGTACTACGTGACCATCACGGATCTGCACGTGATCGTGGGTGGTGCGTCGCATAAGGCCGACGCCGGCATGGTGGCGCCGATGTCCGACCTCAGCCTGCCCGTGTCGGATCTCAAGCAGGCACCGGCCGCTGGCAGCGCCGTCGAATTCCACTGCATCAATGACTACGGCTCCGACGTGACCTTGAAGGGCACGGTCGCCGCATGAAGCAGCCGCACGCCAACGCCCAGCGACGCACGTCCTGGCCAGTGGCGTGCCATCGTGCCTTCCTGAGCGCGGCCATTGCGGCCACGCTCGCAAGCGCCGCGTTTTCCGCCTATGCATTGCCCGCCACGGGCGCCGATGCGTCAGCGAGCCCGGGCGGCGCCGATCCCGGCAGCAGTGGCGGCTATGCGGACTTCGATCGCAGCATGCTGTCCGGGGCCGGCCAGAACACCACCGACCTGTCGCGCTTCGAGCACGGCAACCCGGTGCTGCCGGGCGAGTACAACAGCGACATCTATCTCAATAACGTGTGGGTTGGCCGCAACGCGGTGCGCTTCGTCGCGCCGTCGCCGAACGCCAACGCCCTGCCATGCCTCGACCGCAAGATGCTCGACCAGTTCGGTCTGCATCCGAAGCTGGCCGACGACGTGGCCAAGCGCCTGGACGATCCGTCGGCCTGCGTCGCCATCGGCGAGTTGATCCCCGATGCGAAGATGACTTTCGACATGACCCAGCTGCGCCTGGACGTGAGCGTGCCGCAGGCCTATATGGGCCTCATGCCGCGCGGCTACGTGGCACCGGAGTACTGGGACGCCGGCGTGCCGGCGGGCCTGCTCAATTACAACTTCAACAGCTTCCACAGCAGCAGCCAGGGCAACAGCCAGACCAGTTCGTACCTGGGCGTGAACACCGGCGTGAATGTGGGGCTCTGGCATCTGCGCGAGCAGGGCACGATGACCTGGACCTCGGCCTCGTCGAACAGCCCGTCGCGCAGCCACTGGCAGAACATCCAGACCTATCTGCAGCGCGACCTGCCGTCGCTGCGCTCGGTGCTGACCGTGGGCGACAGCTATACCGACGGCACCGTGTTCGACAGCTTCGGCATCCGCGGCGTGCAGCTGGGCACCGACGACCGCATGCTGCCGCAGTCGATGCAAGGCTATGCCCCGATGATCCGCGGCATTGCCAACACCAATGCCCTGGTGAGCGTGCGCCAGAATGGCGTACAGATTTACCAGACCACGGTGGCACCGGGTCCGTTCGTGATCAACGATCTGTATCCGACGGGTTTTGGCGGCAACCTCGACGTGACCGTGACCGAAGCCGACGGCCACACCACCTCGTTCGTGGTGCCTTATGCCTCCGTCGCGCAGTTGCTGCGCCCCGGCATCACCCGTTACGACGTCGCGGCCGGCCAGTTGCGCGTGGCGTCCATCAAGGACCAGCCGGGCGTCGTGCAGGCAACCGTGCAGCATGGTTTCAACAATCTGCTCACTGGCTATGCCGGCATCGTTGGCTCGCAAGGTTATGGCGCGGCACTGATCGGCGCGGCGATCGACACGCACTACGGCGCGCTGGCGTTGGACGTCACCCAGGCGCAGGCGCACATTCCCGGTTACTCGACGCAGTCGGGCCAGAGCGTGCGCATCACCTACAGCAAGGTGATCCCGTCCACGCAGACCAACTTCTCGGTGGCAGCCTATCGCTATTCCACCGGCGGCTATCTGAGCCTTACCGATGCCGAACAGGCGCGCGACTATGCCCGCCACGGCCTCGATCCGTTCAGCACTTCGCTGACCCCGACGGTCAACACCATCGACGGCGTGCCCGAATCGACCGTGCTCACGCCCGCGCAGCAGGCTGCGCTCAATGGCTCGACGTTCAACGCCGGCTCGCTGCTCACGGTCACGGGTGTGCAGCGCCAGCGCAGTGATTTCACGCTCTCGATGAGCCAGCCGCTGGGCCAGAATGGCGGGTCGATTTACGCCAACGCCTCGATCCGCGACTACTGGAACCGCAACGGCACGGACACCCAGTTCCAGCTCGGTTACAGCAACCACATCCATCGCCTGAGCTACAACGTGTCGGCGATGCGTTCGGTGGATGCCACGACGGGTCGTTACGACAATCAGTTCTTCGTCAATTTCACCTTGCCGCTGGGCAGCACGCCGCATGCGCCGACGATGACGCTGAACCTCTCGCACGACGAGCAGTCCGGCTCGCAGGAGCAGGCGATGGTCAGCGGTACGCTGGGTGCGGATAACCAGTTCAATTACGGCGCCACCGCTTCGCACAGTTCCGGTGGCGAGACGGGCAGCGGCACCAACAACGCAGGCTCGCTCAGCGCGGGCTACCGCAGCCCGTTCGCCGTGTTCAATGCGACCTACGGCAAGGGCACCGGCTACTCGCAGGCATCGGTGGGCATGAGCGGTTCGGTGGTCGCGCACCCGGGTGGCATCACCTTCGGTCAGCCCATCAGCGACACCGTCGGCATCATCTACGTGCCGGGCGCGGCCGGTGCGCGCGTCAACAGCAGCGGCGGCGTGAAGATCGACCGCTTCGGCTATGCCATCGTGCCGTATCTGACGCCTTACGCCATCAATTCCGTGCAGGTAGACCCCAAGGGCCTGCCGATGGACGTGCAGCTCGATTCCACCAGCGCCCAGGTAGCCCCCTATGCTGGCGCCATGGTGATGCTGAAGTTCAAGACACAAAACGGCCGCACCGTCCTCATTCGTTCGAAGCTGGACAACGGTGACGCGCCGCCGTTCGGCGCCGAAGTATTCAACGAGAAGAATGCCGTGCTGGGCGTGGTTGGCCAGGCGGGCCAGATCCTCGTGCGCGGCGTGGATCCGACCGGCAAGCTGAGTGTGCGCTGGCACGACGACGACGGCGAGGCACAATCGTGCTCGTTCTATTACGAGCTGCCGCCGCCGTCGAAGGACAAGTCGGCGAAGGCGCTTCAGCAGATCACGGCATCCTGCACACGCAGCAACGCCGTCGCACAGGCAACCAGGAGTGGCTCATGAAGTGTGGGAACAATCAACGCGCGCGATTCGCGCGGCTGTTCGCACTGTCGTTGTTGATGCTGCTGGCTTTCGTCGGCTGGGCGCCTGCGGCCCTGGCGGCACCGGGCTGCTCGGCATCCTCGGCCACGCTCAGCATGCCGACATCCATCGTAGTGCAGCCCAATGCGGCTGCCGGCCCCGTGTCTGGCGCGACCGGCACGGCCACGATCGTGTTCACCTGCTCCGGACTGCCGGCCTCCAAGGCGGCCGCCGACTACACGGCCACCATCCAGGCCGGCCAGTTCCTGGCCACTCTCGATAGCACCAACAACACCGGCGGCCCCGGCATTACGTTCGCCACCAACATCACGGGGCTGGCAGTGCTGGTCACCGCAACGCCGGTGCAGGCCACCAGCAAGGCTTGCCTCGCCTGCGGTCCCACCAGTACGGCGGGTTACGTGCCAGGAGCGGTGACGGCGCCATCGAGCGCTGCCGTAGGCTCGTACTCCGGCTCGGTCACGGCCAGTTACACCGCGCAGCTCATCAAGACCACGTCGGCGGCGATCACCGCCGGCAGCATCGCGCAGACCAACCTGATCCCGTACTGGTGGTATATCTCGGGCGGCAGCGTGGGGTCGACCAGCCAGAGCCTCGGCGCGAACCTGATCCTGCCCGCCATCACCATCACCATTCCGACCTGCACGGTGACCGCCGGCAACAACCAGACCGTGACCTTGCCCACGGTCGATACGTCACAGCTCGCCGCGTCCGCCAAGACCGCCGGCATGACGCCTTTCAGCATTGACATCACTGGCTGCCCGAACGGTTTCAGCGTGGCATCCAACATTTTCAGCGGCGGCACCGTCGACAACTCAACCGGCAATCTGTCCAATACCACGGCAACAAACAGGGGCGGCGCGAGGAACGTGGAAGTGCAGTTGCTCAACGGTGCGGGCAGCAGCCTCAACGGCGCCCTCAATCTGAGCAAGACAAACTCCGCCGCCAATCAGAATTCGGGCACCTTCCCCGTGAACAACAACGCGGTGACGCTGAACTACTACGCGCAGTACTACGCCACAGCAGCGGCCACGGCGGGGCTCGTCACGGCGAGCATCAACTACACGATCACCTACCAGTAATCATTCACTCGTAGGTACGCGTAACGATCTGCGTCTGCTCGGAGCTGGCGTATCCCGCGAAGTAGGCGAGCAATCGATCGTGGTTGCCCGCTTCGCTCTCAAGTGAAGCCACGTCCTGTCGATAACTGGAAGTAGGCATCGAGGCTTGTCCCGCCGGCACAGCACAATGCTGATAACCGCGACCAGGGAACGCTCCAGCCGTCTCGGTCATGGTGCACGTCGGCACCACGATCGCGCCCACGAAGGTGATCGTGCCGGTCCCGGCCGCATGCGCCACCGGCACACCTAGCGACACGGCGACAACGCAACCCATCCAGGTCTTGCGAATCCAGCCCTTCATAAATGCCCCTTCCCGCACCCCCTTTTTGGGGATACCTGATGGGATCTATCGGCGTGGGCCCCTTGCGCTTGATATCGAAAACCCGGGCAGGTCTTCGCAGCGTGAACTGCGTCACGTTTTTGGCGGGCGTCGGGAAGACGACCCGTAGAACTACGGATTGGGGTTGGCGAAGGGCGTCGCCGGGCTGATCCGGTTAGCGGCCGGTCTCAGCCGAACTTGAGCGCCTTGTTGGGCAACGGTTTAGGAACCGTTGCGCGACTTAACGTGAGGAGACGTACTTCTCGCGGCGGATATGCGCCACCGGCAGGCCGAAATCCTTCAGGGCGGTAAACGCCGCATCGACCATGTTGGGGTTGCCGCACAGATAGGCGATATCCCGCTCGGCGCTGGGCGCCAGCTCGGCCAGCACCTGCTGCACATGGCCGGGGCGATCGTTCGGACGCGGCACCTCGCGCGGCTGGCGGCTCAGGCAGCCATGGAAGGTGAAGCCGGGGTTGGCCTGGGCAAACGCCTCGAATTCCTCGCCGTACAGCAGCTCGGTTTCGTTGCGCGCGCCGTACAGCAGCACCACTTCGCGGCCCTGCTTCACCAGCTCGGTGATCTTGGGCAGCATGGCGCGATACGGCGTCACGCCGGTACCGGTGGCCAGCAGCAGATAACGGCCATTGCTGTCGTTCGGCTGCAGGCAGAAGCGGCCGTAGGGGCCGCTGGCGTTGATTTCGCCGCCGATCGGCAGCTCGCCCAGCAGCTTGGTGGCGGCGCCGCCTTCCACATAGCTCACGGCGATCTCAATGCGCTGCACCGGCGAGGATCCATCGCCCACCGTACCCACCGAATAGCTGCGCTTGGTGGCACTGCCATCGTCGTAGTTGAAGTGGATCTGCAGGAACTGCCCCGGCGTGAAGGCCAGCGGCTGGCCGTCAGCACGCTCGAAAGCCATGTGCCGGACGGTGGGCGCCAGCATGGTGCTGTCGACGAGACGGAGCTGAAAATGATCTGCCATGGGGTTTTCCGGGAAACAGTGCGTGCGTCGGCCGAGGCCGGGCGAGAGAGCAAGCCACGTATAATAGAAGGCTGGCCCCTTCGGTGCAGCCCATGTCCCCCTCTTCAACACCCGCGCTGGTCGTCGAAAACCTGCGCAAGACCTATAACAACGGCGTCGAAGCCCTCAAAGGCATCAGTCTCACGGTTCAGCCCGGCGATTTCTTCGCCCTGCTCGGCCCCAACGGCGCCGGCAAATCCACCCTGATCGGCATCCTGTCCTCGCTGGTGAACGCCACCGACGGCGACGCCAAGGTGTTCGGCGTCTCGGTCAACAAGCAGCGCGGCAAGGCCATGCAGCTGATTGGCCTGGTGCCGCAGGAAATCAACTTCAACCAGTTCGAGAAGCCGTTCGACATCTGCGTGAACGAGGCCGGCTTCTACGGCATCCCGCGCAAGGTTGCGATGGAGCGGGCCGAGAAGTACCTCAAGGAACTGCGCCTGTGGGACAAGGCCCACCATCAGGCCCGCATGCTCTCCGGCGGCATGAAGCGTCGCCTGATGATTGCCCGCGCGATGATGAACGAGCCCAAGCTGCTCATCCTCGACGAACCGACCGCCGGCGTGGATATCGAGATCCGTCGTTCGATGTGGCAGTTCGTCAGCGGCATCAACGCCGCCGGCACCACGGTGATCCTCACCACGCATTACCTGGAAGAAGCGGAAACGCTCTGCCGCAACATCGCCATCATCGACCACGGCACCATCATCGAGAACACCTCGATGAAGCGCCTGCTGTCCTCGCTGGATGTGGAAACCTTCGTGCTCGACGTGAGCGACGCGCCGACCGACCTGCCCAACATCCCCGGCATCACGCTGCGCCGCGTCGACGACCACACGGTGGAAGCGGAAATGTCCCGCTCGCACGATCTCAACTCGCTGTTCGCGGGCCTGAGCGAGCGCGGCATGACGGTGACCTCGATGCGCAACAAGACCAATCGTCTGGAAGAACTGTTCGTGCGACTCGTCGAGAACGGCCGAAAAGACACCACGGAGAAGGCCGCATGAACGGCACGGGCAACCTCGTTGCACTCAACACCATCGTCCGACGCGAGATCGTGCGCATCATGCGCATCTGGACGCAGACGCTGATTCCGCCTGCCATCACGATGACGCTGTACTTCGTCATCTTCGGCAAGCTGATCGGCAGCCGCATCGGCCAGATGCATGGCTTCACGTACATGCAGTACATCGTGCCCGGCCTGGTCATGATGAGCATCATCACCAACAGCTACGGCAACATCTCCAGCTCGTTCTTCGGCGCCAAGTTCAGCCGCGCCGTGGAAGAAATGCTGGTGTCGCCGATGCCCAACTGGGTGATCCTGCTGGGCTACGTCACCGGCGCGGTCACCCGCGGCCTGGTGGTCGGCGCGCTGGTGTTGCTGATCGCGCTGTTCTTCACCGACCTGCACGTGGCGCACCCTGTCATCACCTTCCTCTCGGTGCTGCTTGGTGCCACGGTGTTTTCGCTGGCAGGCTTCGTCAACGCGGTGTTCGCCAAGAAATTCGACGACATCGCCCTGGTGCCCACCTTCGTGCTCACTCCGCTCACCTATCTCGGCGGCGTGTTCTATTCGGTGGACCTGCTGGGCGAACCGTGGCGCAGCATCTCGATGGTCAATCCCATCCTGTACATGGTGAACGCGTTCCGCTTCGGCGTGCTCGGCGTGAGCGACGTGCAGATCGGCGTCGCGTTCGCGGTGATGCTGGTGTTTGTGGTTGGCCTGGCGGCCGTCGCGTTGCACCTGCTCAAGCGCGGCATCGGCCTGCGTTCGTAAGAGCAAGCCACCTGTGGGAGCGCACCCTGTGCGCGACTGCAACGCCGCAACGTACCGCTCCGTTGGTTGTCGCGCACAGGGTGCGCTCCCACAGTAGACAGAAAGATTCGATCCATGCGCGTCAACAAATACATCAGCGAAGCCGGCATCTGCTCCCGCCGCGAGGCGGACGAGCTGCTGCTGGCCGGTCGCGTCACCATCAACGGTGAAGTCGTCAGCACCGGCGCCAAGGCGCTGGAAGGCGACGAAGTGCGCGTGGATGGAGAAGTCGTCAAGGCGCGCGTGCTGGCAGCGACGCCGGCAGCCAAGCGCGCCGTCTACATCGCCCTGAACAAACCGGTCGGCGTCACTTGCACCACCGACCAGACGGTGAAAGACAACATCGTCGATTTCGTCGACCACAAAGAACGCATCTTCCCGATCGGACGCCTGGACAAGGATTCCGAAGGCCTGATCCTGCTCACCAGCAACGGTGACATCGTCAACGAAATCCTGCGCGCGGAGAACAACCACGAGAAGGAATACCTCGTGGCCGTAAACAAGCCCATCACCGACGAATTCCTCAAAGGCATGGCGCGTGGCGTGCGCATCCACGGCCAGATGACCAAGCCCTGCAAGGTGCGCAAGATCGCCAAATTCGGCTTCGGCATCATTCTCACGCAGGGATTGAATCGGCAGATCCGTTTGATGGCTGCGGAGTTTGGCTATCGCGTGACCCAGTTACGGCGCGTGCGCGTGATCAACGTGAAGCTGGGGCACCTGAAGGTGGGCCAGTGGCGCAACCTGACCGAGGTGGAGCTCAAAGGCTTGTTGCCAGGGCGGACGCAGTGGTGAGCTCGTTACACCGCAGCGCGGCGAGGATTTAAAGAAGAACTCGCTGCACGCCGGCTTCGAAGCTCACCCTTTGTCATGCCGGCTTGTCTGTGGGAGCGCACCCTGTGCGCGACAGCGACGCTGGGGTGTACCGCTCCGTAGGCTTGTCGCGCACAGGGTGCGCTCCCACAAAGAGCGATCGCAAGATTGAATGGGCGCCACAGCGTGCGAAACCCTTGTAGGAGCGCATCTTGTGCGCGACCGTAGCGCTTGGGTGTTCCGCTCCGTTGGCTGGTCGCGCACAAGTGCGCTCCTACAAATAGCGGAACGGCACCCTCACTTCGCCGGGCGCGCCGCCTCTTCAACTTCCCTCGGCTTGCCCTGCTGCGGCGAATCCAGCTTCTTGATGTCCACCGGCCGGATCTGCTTGATGAAGCATGGCGCATCAGCGCCACCCGTAATCACGCGGTCGAACTTCGCCGACACTTCGCTGGCGCTGGAGGTCAGGGCGATATGGTTGGTGAACTCCAGGTTGCGGCAGCGGCCGTCAAGATCAAGCAGCCACGCTTCGTTCGAACGCGTATAGACGGCCAATTCGGTATCGCCCAAGGGCTCCCACGACCACAGGCTGAAGTAGTGGAAGCTGTTGACCGGTTCGCCGGCGGCAGCGGCGTAGGCCTGCTGGCGGGCTTGCATGCGCGAGGTGTAATCCTTGCCCACGCGGGTGCAGGCGCTGAGCGCTGCGATCACCGCGACGGCGACAAGTAGGGATTTGGCTGCCATGACTTTCATCTCCATCAGTGCTGGTCTTGCAAACGCATGACGCGCGAGCGCGTGGACCTTATTTCTTTTTACCGGACGACTTGCTGACCGCCTGCCACTTGGCCGGGTCGAAACCGCCCGTCTCGAAGACCAGCGTCACTTTCTTCTCGCCATCCTGCAAGGTCACATCCATGGTGATCTTCTTGGCCTTTTCCAGCTGGGCGATGAAGCCCTTGTCGTCTTTGAACAACAAAGCCGGCTCGCCGGTGGTCGGCGCAAATGCGGCAATGCTGCCGGGCTTGCCATCGAAGGTGGCCTTGATCGAGCACACGCCCTTGCACACGAAGCCATGCGGGCCGCCGTTGAACAGGAAGGCGTTCTGACCCCACTCGGTATGGCGGCGCAGCACCAGGCGCACGCGGTCTTCGCCGGCGGGCTGGCTGGTGTAGATGGTGGCGGTGGACTGCGTGCCGCCCTGCATCGGCGAGACCTGATACAGCCACAGGCCGGCGAGGCGGTTCTTCTCGCTGTTTTCCTTGTAGCGCTGCTCGATCGCCGGGAGGCTCTGCTGCACTTCCTTGGCCGCCTCGGTGTTGGGATAGCGCTTGAGGATCTCGTTACCCATCGTCACCGCCATCTCGTCGTTGCCGATGCGCTGCAGCTGGCGATAGGTGTCGAGCTTGCCCGCGGATTCGTCGGCCGGCGCCTGGGCCTGTTGCGGCGCCTGGGCCTGGTCGCCCGACTGGGAGCAGCCGGCAAGCATGAGCACGGTGCCGAAGGTGGTGGCGGCGAAGCGGAGGCGCTGGTTCATCGGTGGAATCCTGTCGCGGGTAGGCGCTAAGAGTGGAACGAGGGTGAGGGGTGGTGCAAGTTGGATGGCTTTGGGCGCGCTGGGTCGCGCACAGGGTGCGCTCCTACAAGGTGACGGGTCTCATGCACTGACCGCGGTGTCGCCAAAGCGCTCGCGCAGTTGGGTGCGGAAGCGGCGGCTGCAGGGCAAGGTGGCGCCGTCGCGCATGGTCAGGCGCGCGTCGCCGGTTTCCAGCGGTTCCATTTCGGAGAGATAGTCGAGGTTCACCAGATAGCTGCGATGCACGCGCACGAAGCGCGCGGGGTCCAGCCGCTCCTCGATGCCGGCCATGGTGGCGCGCAGGGGATAGTCGCGACCGCGCACATGCAGATTCACGTAGTTGCCCGAGGCCTGCAGCCATTCGATCTCGCGCGCGGCGACCAGGAATTCCTTGCCGAGCTTGCGCACCAGGAAGCGCTCGGGACGATCGACCGGCTCGACTGGCGGGCCTTCGTCGGGTTCGGCCAGGAGCGCGGCCTCGCCCTGCAGGCGGCGCATGATGAAACCGTAGGCCGTGATCAGGCCTACGAACGAGAAATAGGTGCGGATGTCCTTGAGGTACTCGTAACCCAGCTGCAGCGGCCAGTCGTTGCCGAAGTGGTAGCGCCAGTCGAAGATGAGCCGGTACGCGATCAGGCGCAGCACGATCATCAGCCCGACGTGGGCCAGCGAGAACGGCACGCTCAGCGCCAGGTGGAATTTGAGGCTGCGCGCCCATGTGTCAAAGCGCATCGGCCAACGCCGGGTCGTCCAGACCACGAAGGGCACCAGCGCCAGGATGACCACGGTACTGGTCGCCTCCCAGATCCACGGCTCCAGGCCCGACACCTGGTGGGTGCGGTACACCGCATCGAACCATGCCGTCGCGCCATTGAAGACAGTGTTGGTCATCAGCATCACGACCCAGAAGCCGATCTCGAACGGCCGGCGCCAGCGCTGGAATCGGGTGTAGTCGAACGAGGACGGTGAGGTCATGTCCCGGATTCTACGTGGAGCGCTGCGTTCGTCCGCACCTTTCGTCCCTGGGGGGCCGCCATTCGTCCCTGCCTTCGGTCGATCAATCACTTAGCGGCGGACGCGGGGCGATCCGGGGCGGAGCATGCGGGCATCCCGACCAAGGAGTGCCACCCATGAACCGCCGCCACGATATCGACGCCCTGCGCGTCCTCGCCTTCGGCCTGCTGATCCTTTATCACCTGGGCATGCTGTATGTCGGCCCAGCCGACGACTGGAAGTTCCACCTCAAGAGCAGCTATATCGCCGACTGGCTGGAGCAGCCCATGCTGGCCTCCAGCTTCTGGCGCATGGACTTGCTGTTCCTGATTTCGGGCATGGCGGTGCACTTCCTGCGGGCGGCTGAGCCTGCCGGCCCTGGCATGGAAGAGCGCACGGTGCGGCTGCTGGTCCCGCTGCTGTTCGGCATGGCGGTGGTCGTGCCGATCCAACCCTATGTGCAAGGCGTGGACAATGGCTTGGTGGCCCCGGGCTTTGGCCACTTCCTGCTGCGCTATTGGACCGGTGGCCCCTGGCCGGCGGGCGCCTTCGACGGCTGGCAGTTCGGCGTGACCTGGAACCATCTGTGGTACCTGCCCTATGTGTGGGTCTACACCCTTGGCCTGCTCGCCTTGCTGCCCCTGCTGGAATCCTCAAGGGGACAGCGCGCCATCGGCACGATTCACCGCCTGCACGGCTGGCCCTTGCTGTTGCTGCCGGCGGTCCCGCTGGTCGCCTTCAACTTCTGGCTGGCCGCCCGGTTTCCGCAAAACCATGCGCTGATGGGTGATTGGTACGCGCATGCCGGCTACGCCACGATGTTCATTTATGGCTACGCCATCGGCACACACCCTGGCTTATGGTCGGACCTGGCGCGATTGCGCTATCGCGCGCTGGCTATGGCGACGTGCTGTTTCGCGGCGCACCTGCTGCTGGACCGGATGGATATCAGCACGTGGTCGGCATCGGCCATCGCCGTCGAACGCCTCGGCATGCGCGCTTTGCATCTCTTCTACGCATGGAGCGCCATCGCTGCGGTGCTCGGCTGGGGCCACCGCTATCTCAACCGCCCCTTCCGCTGGCTGCCGTATGCACGTGAAGCCGTATTCCCCTGGTACATCCTGCATCAGAGCGTGCTGCTTGCGATGGCCTACTGGCTGATCCCGCTGAAGCTCGGCCCGGTGCTGGAGCCCACCCTGGTGCTGCTGGGTACCGTGGGCGGCTGCGCAGCGCTGCATGAAGGCGTGATTCGTCGTACGCCATGGCTGCGTCCGCTGTTTGGTCTCGATGCCAAGCCGCGAACCGCACGAGCCCAGGCGAGCCTGGTGACGCAGGCGCAAAGCGCGTGAATGGGGGAGGCAGCGGGAGCTCAGCTCTCGCTGCCGGTGGAGTCGAGGTGTTCCACGCGATGGATGTCGCCCAGCCACAGGTAACAAGTCCACGCCGGTGCATCCGGCCGCTCCAGGCGCACGACGCCATTGATGCCCTCGTTTTCCTGCGCATCGCGAAACACCTGCACGTTCGGGCGTTCGCACACGACGCCGTCGTAGCTGGTGCCGTCGATCATCTGCAAGACCACGTGACCCTGGGTCGGCAACTGGTCGACCAGGTCTTCCAGACGGCGGATCCTGGCGGGATCGGTGTATACGCGTTCGGCTAACTGGCCCATGCTTCACCTCATCGGCTCGGTGACACCGCCACGCTAGGGCCGGCGTCGCCAACACCCGGTCACACTCGCGTGAAGCTGCAGTGCTTTGCCATGGCGCTTCAGCTGCCGATAATGGTCGCGACCCCGCAAGGATCCCCTCATGCCCCCTGCTCCCGCGCAAGCTTCTGCGGAATCGCTGCGCTCGCATCCTGCATTCGTGCAGTTCTGGTTTGCCCGTATCTGTTCGGGCTTCGGCTTTCAGATGTTGTCGGTGGCGGTGGGTTGGCAGATCTATGCCATCACCGGCCGCGCGCTCGACCTGGGCCTGATCGGCCTGGTGCAGTTCTTTCCTTCGGTGATGCTGGCCTTGCCCGCGGGCCATGTGGCCGATCAATTCGAACGCCGTCGCATCGTGATGTTCGGGCAGATCGTGGACATGCTCGCGATCGCCGTGCTCGCAGTCATCAGCCTGATGTATCTGGCGCACGAGACGACGATACTCGCGCTGGTGTTCGTCATCGGCGTCGCCAAGGCGTTCGAATTTCCGGCGCTGCAATCGATG
>Ga0209672_100405_pt1 | contig 25554 bp, 21 predicted proteins | sample AraplaCol_mMS_r2_FD_184273 | JGI IMG/M metagenome (GOLD analysis project Ga0209672, IMG submission 184273) | Arabidopsis root microbial communities from North Carolina, USA - plate scrape CL_Col_mMS_r2 (SPAdes) (version 2) | ecosystem: Host-associated > Plants > Roots > Endosphere | place: USA...
TTGCGCGGCCTGTCGATCGATGAAGGCTTGCTGCAGGCGGCTCGGATGTTGCGCATCGCCGAGACCCTCGATGGTCCGCACGTTGCGCTCGCCGACCGCCGCGACGGGCAGCAAGCAGGACAACACCGCTTCATCGCCGACGATAACGGTACACGCGCCGCACTGCCCGAGGCCGCAGCCGAACTTGGCACCGTTGAGCGCCAGCGAATTGCGCAGCGCATAGAGCAGCGGCATAGAAGGATCGATGTCGAGCGCATGGCGCTCGCCGTTCACCGTCAGGTCGATCATGGCTCGCTTTTCTCCTTGCGAAGCTTTGCGACGTAATTTTCGTCGATGCGCCACGGCGCACCGGAACCGAATCGTGCTCGTAGAAATGCCGTTACATCGGCAATCTGGGCATTCGTCAACATCGCGGAATAGGGCGGCATGTAAAGTGCTCCCGAGCGGTCTTTGTCACGGATGCCGTGCAGCACGAAGCGCACCGCGTTGCGCGGACTTTGCGTATTGACCGCGGTGCCGAGCGAAAGCGAGGGCCGACTCCCATAGACGGACATGGGGGCGGTGGCTTCGTGACAGGATGCGCACGCCGCTGCGAACAGCGTGCTGCCGCGATGCAACTGAGCGGAATCGGTTTGCTCGGCACGGGTCCCCACCGTTCGCGCAGGGGCATTGGCGGTTTGTAACGTCATCAGATACGAAGCCATCGCCCGGACATCGGCGGGATCCGCAAAGGCCAGCGCATTCGTTACATCGCGCATCGGCCCGGCCGCCATACCGTGTTCGCTTGCGAGGCCAGTACGCAGATAAGCGGTCAATTGATCGACGTTCCACGGCTGGGGTCTATGCAGCAACGAGGTCAGGGCTGGCGCTTCCCATCCTTCGACGACAGCGCCCTGGAATGCGTGGCCCGCTTTTTCCGCACCCAAGGCATTTAAAGGCGTATGACAGGCGGCGCAATGTCCGAGCGTATCGACAAGATATTTGCCGCGCTGTTCGTCAGGACGGTCGGGAATGCGCTGCGGCTCGGCCGGACGGTGAAGAAAAAGGAGATTCCATCCTGCGATCAGCGGGCGAAACCGGAGCGGAAACGCCAGATGGTTGGGTGGCGGGACGGCCCTGACAGGCTCGCGCGTCATCAGGAATCGATAGACAGACTCGAGATCGATATCGGTCATGCCCTGAAAATGCGGATAGGGAAACGCCGGATAAAGATGATGCCCATCTCGCGAGACGCCCCTTTTCATGGCGCGCGAGAAGTCAGCCAATGACCACCGGCCGATGCCCGTCTCGGGGTCAGGGGTAATGTTGGTCGAATAAAGCGTACCGAACGGCGTATCGAAGGGGCGGCTGCCCGCAAATGGGGCGCCGCCCGCCGCGGTGTGGCAGACCGCGCAATTGCCGACCGCCGCGAGGCGCGCGCCGGTCACGACTGATTGAGCGGGCAATCGTGCAGCGGGCGGCGCATTGGACGAGCCGGCTTGCGCGAAGCTCACGGGAAGGGCGACCGCCGTTGCGCACGCGATTGCCACCGTTGCGAGAGCCTTCTCGCGCATCGTCCCTCCCTGCCGATAGATCGCTCGCTCAGTCTAGACCTCTTATCGCGAGGCTGCACGGATCGTTTCGCCCAGCGCCGCGTTGTCGTAGGCGCGCGGGTCTTGCGATAGATTCGATTGAGAAAAATCGTATGGCGATGACTCGTTCGCATGCGCATATTGGCGAGCCCACGCGCGCCGTAATACGCCGCACCGTTTCGCTTCAGTGCAGGAGTCTCGCTCATGAATCGCAGTTCCGACATCAGCCCCTCGATCCGGGCTGGCTCGCCTTTTCCCCCTGTACATCGAGGACGCCTGCTCATGGCGTTTTGCCTGACCGCGGTCCTATCGCTCAGCGTTCATGCCGTCATGCTTCAAGCGTTCGATGTGCCGTATCCTTCGGCACAAATCTCGAGTCCGCTACCGGATATCGTCAATAACGCCATTGCGGCGTGGGTAACTATTTGGTTGTTTGTGCAAATGAGGCGGACATGGCCTCATCGTTCGCGCATCGTTCACGCGGGCATTGTTTTTCTGCTTTTATGCGGGCTCAACGAGACGCTGCGAGGCTGGTTCATGAACGGCTATTGCACGAGCGCGCGAGGTTGGCTGTTTTTCGCCATGATGGCCGTACCCGCGATGCTCCTCTATGCGGCGACGGTGATAGCCGCGGCACTCGTGGAGCGCTTCGCTCAGCCGCGACGCTGGTTTCATTGCACCGCGCTCGCTGTGTCGGTGCTGATTGGCGTGGTCGGGGCCCCGTTGGTGTCTTTGGGGAAGGGGGCGGTGTTCGCAGCGTTCGGCGATATGGTGTCTGGCGGTGGATGGTGCCAGCTTCCATATGGGATGAACGTACTGGCGCCGGCCTATATGACGTTCGTCGAGCCCGCCCTCGCTTGTCTGATTTGTTGCGCATTGGCCTCGCCGTTTTTGTGCAAGAACTTCGCAGGGCGAATTGCGCAATTCACATTGCTGACGCTCGCGCTCAAAAAGCAACTATTCATGGCGTTGTTCTATGCCCTATACGCTCCGCTGCCGTTCGGCGCCGCGCTGCTCAGCATGGGGCAATTTTCCCTCGAAGCGGCCGTATTGGGAGCAGCCACCGCGTTGAGCTGGGCCTATGCGCGCAACGGCATCGAGCCCGCGCGACCCGCGGCGGCCGGTGCCTGATCGGCCCTGTGAATCGCATCACATATATCGTGCAGCAACAGTTACAAGTATGAAATATCCGCCAGCACGCTCTGCGGTATAGTCCTCGCATCGAATTACCGAATGACGGACTGGGGTTATGTCATGGCTATTAAAAAAGCACGCATTGTTTCGTGGTTTGCGGTTGCACTTGTCACAGGCGCTTCGAGCGCCGCGATGGCCGCGAATGTCAGCGTGGGTGTGAACATCGGGGTGCCGGCGCCTGTTTATGTTGCCCCCGCGCCGGTTTATGCGCCGCCCCCGCCACCGCCTGTCGTTTATGCGCCCGCGCCCGCGATCGTGATCGGATGGCACGGCGATCGCTACTGGGATGGGCGTCGCTATTGGGATCGTGACGACTGGTACCGCCATCATGGCCGCGGCCGGGGTTGGGATGACGATCACGATCGCGGACATGGCCATGGTCGCGGTCACGGTCGCCCCTGGTGACGACCGGGCGGGCGCGCTGCTCGTACTGACGAGCGGCTTCCTGCACGAGGCAGAGGCGAAAAAAACGCCCACCGGATATCTCCGGCGGGCGTTTTTTCATTGGAACGGTGTTGCGTGGGTATGACTCCCAGCGAGCGCGACCTTATTCGGTGGGGATCGACGCCATCCCACCGACGACAGCGTGAAAGCCGCTATCGACATGCATGATCTCGGCCGTGATGCCGCTTGCCAGGTCGGACAGCAGAAAAGCCGCCGTATTGCCAACTTGCTCGATGGTCACATTGCGCTTGAGCGGGGCGTTCTCGGCGACGAAATCGAGGATTTTCCCGAAGCCTTTGATCCCGCTTGCCGCGAGCGTCTTGATCGGGCCGGCGGAGATCGCGTTGACGCGCACGCCTTTCGCGCCGAGCGAGCCGGCCATATACCGTACCGACGCTTCGAGCGCCGCCTTCGCGACGCCCATCGTGTTGTAGTTCGGAATGACCTTCTCGGCGCCCAGATAGGAGAGCGTCAGCAGCGAGGCATCTTGCGACAGCATCGGCAGCGCGGCCTTCGCGAGGGCGGGGAAGCTGTAAGCCGAGATGTCATGGGCGATGCGGAAGTTCTCGCGCGTCATGCCGTCGAGAAAATCGCCGGCGATGGCCTCGCGCGGCGCGAATCCGATCGAGTGAACGAGGCCGTCGATGCTTGCCCAATGAGTCTTGAGCGAGGTAAAGAGCGCTTCGATTTGGGCATCGTCGGCCACGTCGCATGGAAACACGAGTTCGCTGCCGAACTCCGCCGCGAACTCGGTAATGCGATCCTTGAAGCGCTCACCGACATAGGTGAAAGCGAGCTCGGCGCCTTCGCGCTTGCAGGCTTGCGCGATGCCGTAGGCGATCGAACGGTTCGACAACAGACCAGTCAGCAAAATGCGTTTTCCAGCGAGAAAGCCCATGAATTCTCCTATGTGACGTGCGCCGTCCACCACGTACGCGCCGAAGCGGCGGGTTGGCCGGCGAATGATTTTCAGTACAATTCGTGCAATTCTCTCATATCGCCACCCCGGATCGACCACAGGTGTTTATGACGACAGGTTTGCGACGGATCGCCGTGCTGCGCTGGGTGCTCGCCTTGGGGTTCGCATGTGCGTTCGGGATGTCCTCCCGCGTCGAGGCAGCCTATGCAATTGCTCAATTCGGCACGCCCAAGTATCCGCAGGGCTTCGCGCATTTCGATTACGTCAATCCCGATGCACCGAAGGGCGGCACCCTCGTGCTCGCCAATCCGAGCCGTCTCTCGAGCTTCGACAAGTTCAATCCGTTCACGATGCGCGGCAATCCGGCTCCCGGCATCGGCATGCTGTTCGAGAGCCTGACGACGGGCAGCCTCGACGAGCCGGCTTCGGCCTATGGCTTGCTGGCCGATGATATTCGCATTGCGCCCGATCGTCGCTCCGTGACGTTTCACATCGATGCACGCGCGCACTTTTCGAATGGCGATCCGGTGACGGCACAGGATGTGAAGTATTCGTTCGATACGCTCAAGAGCCGTCAAGCGGCTCCGCAATTCGGCGCGTTTTACGCGGATATCGCGCGGGCAGTCGTCGTCGATCACTCGACCGTGCGCTTCGAATTCAAGCAGGCGAACCGTGAATTGCCGTTGATCGCCGGCGGCGTGCCGGTGTTTTCGCACAAATGGGGCCTGCGCCCCGACGGCACGCGCATACCGTTCGATCAGCTCGCGTTCGAAAAGCCGATCGGCAGCGGACCGTATCTGATCGAGACCTACGACGGCGGCCATACGATCACCTATCGACGCGATCCGTCGTACTGGGGTGCAAATTTGCCGGTACGGGTCGGCACGAACAACTTCGAGCGCATCACTTACAAGCTCTACGCCGATAGCGTGGCGAGGCTCGAGGCGTTCAAGGCCGGCGAGTACGATGCGCTCGTCGAATACATTGCACGCAATTGGGCTCGGCGCGATGTGGGCAAGCGGTTCGACGACGGCGAACTCATCAAGCGCGAATTTCGGCAGCACAACGGCGCGGGGATGCAAGGTTTCGTGTTGAATCTGCGCCGGCCGTTGTTCCAGGATCTGCGCGTGCGCAAGGCGCTCGATCTCGCATTCGATTTCCAGTGGCTGAATGAACGCCTCTTTTTCGGCGCGTACACACGGCTCGACAGCTATTTTGCCGATAGCGAGCTGCAGGCGAGGGGCGTGCCTGGACCCGGTGAGCTCAAATTGCTGGAACCGTTGCGCGCGCAACTCGATCCCGCGGTCTTCGGGCCGATGCCTGTGCAGCCGAGCACGGACCCGCCGAACTCGTTACGCGCGAACCTGATCAAGGCGCGCGAACTGCTGGCTCAGGCGGGCTGGACTTATCGCGACGGCGCATTACGTAATGCGAAGGGCGAGCCATTCGTCTTCGAAATCCTCGACGATTCGGGGCAGAGTGCGTCGATGGGGCCCGTCATTTCGGCCTATATCCGCAATCTCGCGAAGCTTGGTATCCGCGCTGTCTATCGAGCGGTCGATTTCGCGCTGATTCAAAAACGCTATGACGCATTCGATTTCGATGTCACGATCGTGCGTTATCCGGGCACCCAGATTCCGGGCGTCGAGCAGGTCTCGCGCTTCGGTAGCCGTTCAGCCGACCAGCAGGGCTCGGACAATATGGGCGGACTCAAGTCTCCCGCGGTCGATGCAATTCTCGACGCGCTCGTGCATGCCCAGACGAAGGACGAACTCGTGAACGCCGCGCATGCGCTCGATCGTGTTCTCATGCACGGTTACTACATCATTCCTCAATGGTTCAGCACCACGCACCGAATTGCGTACAAGCGCGATTTGCATTATCCGCAAACGCTGCCGCTGTACTATTCCGCGGAGGACTGGATCGTATCGACGTGGTGGCGCGAGCCGGACAAGCAGGTTCGCACTGGAACGAATGCCGGTGCCGCGCGCTAAGAGAGGCGCATCAGTCATGCGCTCGAAGCACTTGAAGCGCCGAGCAATGCGCATACATGCCGACGGATAATCGATTATGTGGGCCTATATTCTCAAGCGGTTGCTGTTGATGATTCCGACGCTCGTCGGCGTGCTCACCGTCACGTTTGCCGTGATTCAATTCGTGCCGGGTGGGCCGGTCGAGCAGGCGGCCTATGAATTGCGCAAGGGGACGGCTCAAGAGGGACAGCCGCCGCCGTTTGGTTTGCGCGCGCATAACGGCGTCGATGCGCAGCAGATCGCACAACTGAAAGCGCTTTACGGGTTCGACAAGCCGCCGTTGACACGCTATTGGCTGATGCTCTCGCGTTTCGCACGCTTCGATCTGGGTCAGAGCTACTTCCATCACCGCAGTGTGTGGTCGCTGGTCGTATCGAAGCTGCCCGTCTCGATCAGCATCGGTCTTTGGACATTTTTTCTGACCTATCTGATCTCGGTCCCGCTCGGCATCGCCAAAGCGGTTCGAAACGGTTCGACGTTCGATGTCGTATCGAGCCTCATCGTGCTCGTCGGTTACGCGATTCCGGGGTTCGTACTCGGTGTGCTGTTGCTCGTCCTCTTCGGCGGAGGCTCGTTTTGGCAGCTTTTTCCGCTGCGCGGACTGGTTTCCGACAATTTCGCACAACTCTCGTTCGGCGCGAAGATCGTGGACTATCTCTGGCACATTGCACTGCCGGTCACGGCTTCTGTGGTGGGCAGTTTTGCCGTCGTCACGATGCTGACGAAAAACGCGTTTCTCGACGAGATCAAGAAACAATACGTACTCACTGCGCGCGCGAAGGGCCTCAGCGAAAAACGCGTCCTCTGGAAACATGTGTTTCGCAATGCGATGCTGCCGCTCGTCGTCGGTTTCCCCGCGGCTTTCATCGGCGCCTTTTTCACGGGCAGCCTGCTGATCGAAACACTTTTTTCGCTCGATGGTCTGGGACTGCTGTCATACGAATCGGTCATACGGCGCGACTATCCCGTCGTGCTCGGCACGCTTTATATCTTTACGCTGATCGGGCTTGCGACCAAGCTGATCTCCGACCTCTGCTACGTGTGGGTCGATCCGAGAATTCAGTTCGAACAACTGGAGCGCTGACGTGGGCCGAGTCCGTCCTCACATTGGGCAAGACGCGCTGGCGCGCAGCGAGATCGCCGAGGCGTTCGTTTCGCCAACGCCGATGCGGCGCCTCTGGCGGCGCTTCAAGGCGCAACGGCTCGGCTACTGGAGCCTGATCGTCTTTTGCATCGCGTTCGTCGCGAGCCTCGCGGGGCCGCTGTGGTCGAACGACAAGCCGCTCGTCGTGCGCTATCAGGGGCAGTTCTATTTTCCGCTCGCGAAGGCCTATGCGGAGACCACGTTCGGCGGCGATTTCCCGACGCCCGCCGATTATCTCGACCCCTACGTGCGCCGCCGCTTCGATCTACCGGGCAACTTCGCGATCTATCCGCCGAATCATTACTACTACGACACGCTCAACTATTTCTCGAAGGAGCCGAATCCCGCGCCGCCGTCGCGCGAGAATTGGCTCGGCACGGACCAGCAAGGGCGCGACGTATTCGCGCGGCTGCTCTACGGCTTTCGCGTGTCGGTCGAGTTCGGCTTGATCCTCACTTTCATCGGCAGTGTGCTGGGTATTCTGGCCGGGGCGGTGCAGGGGTTTTTCGGAGGTCGAACCGATATCGTCGGCCAACGGCTCATCGAGATCTGGAGTGCGCTGCCCGAGCTTTATCTGCTGATCATCTTTGCGTCGATCTTCGAGCCGAGTTTCGCACTGCTCATCGTGTTGCTCTCGCTTTTTGGCTGGATTGGACTGTCGGATTACGTGCGAGCCGAGTTCTTGCGCAACCGCACGCAGGACTACGTGCGCGCGGCGCGTGCCATGGGGCTCGGTAACTGGCAGATCATCTGGCGGCATGTGCTGCCGAACAGCCTGACGCCCGTCATCACGTTCTTGCCGTTTCGCATGAGCGGCTCGATTCTCGCGCTGACGAGTCTCGACTTTCTCGGCCTCGGCGTGCCTGCCCCCACGCCGAGCCTCGGCGAACTGCTAGCCGAAGGGAAAGCCAATCTCGATGCGTGGTGGATTTCGCTGTCGACCTTCGGTGTATTGGTGGCGACATTGCTGCTGTTGACGTTCATGGGCGATGCGTTGCGCAACGCGCTCGATACGCGCCTGGCCGACGCGATGCGCGCGGGAGGCAACCAATGAGCGCGACGAATCGGGACCCGCACACGCATGCGGCAGAAAGCGGCGCGCCGCTGCTGTCGATCGAAGGGCTCAGCATTGCTTTCGGCGATACAGTCGCCGTGAACGACATCACGCTCGCCATCGGCCGCGGCGAGCGCGTTGCGCTCGTCGGCGAATCGGGTTCGGGCAAGACGGTGACGGCGCTGGCCGTTCTGCGGCTGTTGCGCGATGCCCAAGTCAGCGGCGCCATCCGATTCGACGGAGCCGACCTGAATGCGAAAAGCGAGCGCCAGATGCGCGGACTGCGCGGCTCCGATATCGCGATGATCTTTCAGGAGCCGATGACGGCGCTGAACCCGCTCTATACCGTCGGCGAGCAGATCGCCGAGACGATCGTCGCCCATGACGGCGTCGCGCCGGCCGAAGCACGCCGGCGTGCCGTGGCACTGCTGGCGCGCACGGGCATTACAGAGCCCGAAAAGCGCGTGCTCAGTTATCCGCATCAATTGTCGGGCGGCCAACGGCAGCGTGCGATGATCGCAATGGCGCTCGCCTGCCGGCCGCGCCTGTTGCTTGCTGATGAGCCGACGACGGCGCTCGATGTCACGATTCGCGCGCAGATCGTCGATCTGCTGCTCGAATTGCAGCGCGACGAAGCCGCCAAGCGGGGGATGGCCGTGCTCCTGATCACGCACGACTTGAACCTCGTACGGCGGTTCGCCCACCGCGTTGCCGTGATGGAGCACGGGATGCTGGTCGAATGCGGTCCGGTCGATCAGATCTTCGAAGCGCCTCAGCATCCTTATACGCGGCGCCTCATCGAAAGCCGCCCGCGTCGTTCAGTGCAGCCGGTATTGCCGATCTCGCCGGCGGTTCTCGAAGCGCGCGACGTATCGGTGGCATTCCGGACGAGCCTGCCCGGCATGAGGGGATGGTTCCGCTCGGGTAGCTTTGCGGCCGTATCGGATGCGAGCCTCGCGGTACGCCAGGGCGAGACACTGGGCATCGTCGGCGAATCGGGCTCCGGAAAATCGACGCTCGCCATGGCCTTGCTTGGCCTGCAGCGCACAGCGTGCGGGACGATCGAATTCCAGGGCAGGCCGCTGGCGAGCTATCGGGGGCGGGAAAAGACTGCACTGCGCTCGAATATGCAAGTCGTCTTTCAGGACCCCTTCAGCTCACTTTCGCCGCGCCATACGATCGAGCGCATCGTCGGCGAGGGGCTTGCGCTCCATCGGCCCGAGCTGGGCGCCGCCGCGCGGCGCGACAAGGTGGTAGCGATGTTGCGCGAAGTAGGGATGGATCGAACGGTGCTCGCACGCTACCCGCACGAGTTTTCGGGTGGGCAGCGGCAGCGGATCGCCATCGCCCGCGCGCTCGTGCTCGAGCCGCGGCTTCTAGTGCTCGACGAGCCGACGAGCGCGCTCGATGTCTCCATCCAGCAGCAGGTGCTGGCGCTCCTCACCGCCTTGCAACAGAAATACAACCTTGCATTTATTTTCATCAGCCACGACCTCGCCGTGATCGGGGCGATGGCCCATCGCGTGGCGGTCATGCGGGACGGCGCTATCGTCGAAACGGCGGACGTCGAAAAAATATTCTCGAAACCGACGCATCCGTATACCCAAAAGCTCCTGGCCGCGAGCCTTCAAGGTATTTCGGAACAATTGTGACGGTACCCCGATTGTTTTTTTTAATTTGTTTTGACAACTGGTTACATCCTGGCTAGTATCGTCCAAACTTTCCGCAGAACCCTCGCAGATCACTGATTCTTAAGCAAATCCTACCGACCGATGCAGCACCGATACTTTGCCCAGGCTTGCGCGCGCGTCGTCACCGGAATGTTCGTTGGCGTCCTGATGAGCGCAGCAGCCGGTGCGTTCGCGGATGAAGCGAACACGTTGTCGCAAAGCACCGCCTACCCGATTCGCGCAGAATCGACCTCGTTTTCCTCAGTTGCGTCCCCCGATTCCCAAGCAGCTCAGCCCACGACCGGCACCGGCCGCGCCAAAGCCTTTTTCTCGGGTATGGCCGGGAAGGCCGGCGACGTCGTCGTCGGCGCGCTGAATATGATCGGCGTGCGCTACCGCTGGGGCGGCAACTCTCCCGATTCGGGGCTCGATTGCAGCGGATTCGTCCGCTACGTGTTCCAGGACACGCTGGGGCTCGCATTGCCGCGCCGCGCCGAGGAAATGAGCCGCGTCGGCGAAAAGGTCCGCATCAGCGACCTGAAGCCCGGCGATCTCGTGTTCTTCAATACGATGCGCCGCACGTTCTCACACGTCGGGATTTATATCGGCGACAACAAGTTCGTGCATTCGCCGTCCACCGGCAGCACGATCCGTGTCGACGATCTGGATGACCGCTATTGGGAAAAGCGCTTTACGGGCGCGCGCCGCATCGAGTCGCGCTTCCCGGTCAAGGCTGACGATTTGCGTCAGCGTGTGAGCGCGACGATGGACGCAACCGCCGGCAACTGAGCGCGGTGTCCGATCGCCTCGGACGGCCCCTGATTCGTATGAAAGCCTGAAGCCCGCTGCGGCAAGAGCCTGCAGCGGGTTTTGTCGTTCCGGCCTGCGCGCGAAGGCTCACGCCATCCGTGCATGGCTCGTCGCGAGCTTCTGTTCCAGTTGCGCAAAGGTCTTGGCAACGGCCTCCTCTCCGGCGAGGATCGCTGCATTGCGCTGCCCGAAATCGCTGCCGCTCATGGCAGCGAGGTTCGGACGGATCACAAAATCCGCGTATTTCTCGAGCTCATAGGTTTTGATCGTCTGCCCCATGATCGTGAAGGTCTGCAGCAGCACGTCGAACGAGTTCTGCGTGAGCGCGCTTTCCGGACTGGCGGAAATATCGACGGCGATCACGAAGTCCGCGCCCATTCTTCGCGCAAACGAGGCGGGCACCGGGCTCACGAGCCCGCCGTCCACATACTCGTGGCCGCCGATCTTGACCGGCTCGAAGATCGACGGGACGCTGCATGACGCACGCACGGCCACGCCGGTATTGCCGCGCTGAAAGAGGATCGGTTGGCCGGTGCGTAAATCGGTGGCGACGATGCCGAGCGGGCGCGCCATTTTCTCGATCGGCCGATTGTTGAGCGTCGTATTCACGTAGTTCTGCAATGCAACGCCTTGCAGGAAGCCGCGGGTACGAAACGGCATCGCCCAGTCGCTGATCGACGCTTGATCCATCGTCAACGCCAGCTTGTTGATGGCGATGCCGTTCATGCCTGACGCATAGAGCGCTGCGACGACCGAACCCGCGCTCGTGCCGCACAGCAGATCGGGCGTGAGGCCGCGTGCCTCGAGCGCTTTGATGACGCCGATATGGGCGAAGCCGCGCGCGGCGCCCCCGCCGAGCGCCAGGCCGATGCGCAGCGGCCGCTCGGGCGTGGTTGCGGCGGGCGGGTTCTCGCTTGTCTTCGGGGGCGCGGATGCGCACGCGCCGACGAGCACGGAGGCGCAGGCCAGCGAAAAGTTGCGCCGGGAGAATCGCGGCGCTTGTGGTGCTTGTGGCGCTGGCGATGCTTGCGGCGATGAACAACGGGGGGAAGCGGGTTTCAACGATATCTCCTGCGGCGACGATACGCACCGTGCACGGCCACTATGTAGGCGGGCGAGGGAGCATGCGCGATGACGCGATGCGGCCCACGCAGTGCGGTGCGCGCACATCATAAGGCAAAGCGCGGCAGATGCGCGCAGGCCCGCGGCGGGACGGGCGTCCCGCTGGGTATCGCTGCGGGGCATCGGCATCGCCGGGTATAATTCCGGTCTCTTTCCGTCTGCTCCCATGCGTGTATCCATCGCGCGAAATCCGCTCATGTCCAACGTCCGCACTCGTTTTGCTCCCAGCCCCACCGGTTTCATCCATCTTGGCAATATTCGCTCGGCGCTTTATCCGTGGGCCTTTGCTCGCAAGATGAAGGGGGCGTTCGTGCTGCGGATCGAAGACACCGATGTCGAGCGCTCGACATCGGCTTCGGTCGACGCGATTCTCGAAGGCATGGACTGGCTCGGTCTCGATTACGATGAAGGCCCGTTCTATCAAATGCAGCGCATGGACCGCTATCGCGAGGTGATCACGCAGATGCTCGAGCAAGGTCTCGCTTACCCGTGCTACATGTCGACGGAAGAACTCGACGCGTTGCGCGAGCGTCAGCGCGAGGCCGGCGAAAAGCCCCGTTACGACGGCACCTGGCGGCCCGAGCCCGGCAAGACACTGCCCACGCCGCCTGCCGGTGTTGCGCCCGTCATTCGCTTCCGGAACCCGCTCACGGGTGTGGTGGCTTGGGACGATGCAGTGAAGGGCCGTGTCGAGATTTCGAACGAGGAGCTCGACGACCTCGTGATCGCGCGCCCGGACGGCACGCCGACTTACAACTTCTGCGTGGTCGTCGACGATCTCGACATGCGGATCACGCACGTGATTCGCGGCGACGATCACGTGAACAACACGCCGCGCCAGATCAACATCCTGCGTGCGTTAGGGGCGGAGCCGCCCGTCTATGCGCATTTGCCGACGGTCCTCAACGAGGCCGGCGAGAAGATGAGCAAGCGGCACGGTGCGATGAGCGTCATGGGCTATCGCGATGCGGGCTATCTGCCGGAAGCGGTGCTCAACTACCTCGCGCGTCTCGGTTGGTCGCATGGTGACGCGGAGATTTTTTCGCGCGAGCAGTTCGTCGAGTGGTTCGATCTCGAGCACCTGGGCAAGTCGCCGGCGCAATACGATCACAACAAGCTGAACTGGCTCAACAACCACTACATCAAGGAAGCCGATAATGCGCGGCTCGCGGGCCTTGCGCTGCCGTTTTTCGCCGACCTCGGTGTCGACGAGGCGACGCTGGCGAAAGGGCCGTTGCTTGCGGGCGTGGTCGCGCTGATGAAGGATCGTGCGACTACGATCAAGGAAATCGTCGAGAACGCGCTGATGTTTTATCGCGAGCCGGCGCCGGAGGCCGATGCGCTCGCGCAGCATCTGACCGATGCGGTACGCCCGGCTCTTGCCGACCTCGCAACGGCGCTGCGTGCGGCCGAGTGGACGAAAGAGGGCATCGCGGCCGCGTTGAAGGCGACGCTGGGCGCCCACAAGCTCAAGATGCCGCAACTGGCGATGCCGCTGCGCCTCGTCGTCGTCGGGACGACGCATACGCCGTCGATCGACGCGGTGTTGGCGCTGATCGATCGTGACGTCGTGGTGGGGCGAATCGACAAGCGTCTGGCAGCGTGAGCTGTTGTCGCCGGGACGGTCCAGCGCGGCGACAAAAAATTGCATGTCTGTTGGTAGAGGGTATTTACAAACCAAGAATTGACCTCTAAAATCTCGTTTCTGTTCTGCAAGGGGGTATAGCTCAGCTGGGAGAGCGCTTGCATGGCATGCAAGAGGTCAGCGGTTCGATCCCGCTTACCTCCACCACCCGGTAGTCCGGGAAGTCCAGAACAGTCAGAAAAGCCTCGAGAAATCGAGGCTTTTGTTTTTCTACGGTCAGTCGCGTTTTCCTATATTCGGCGGATCCGTGAAGACTCGACCAGCGCGTCGTACAGCGTTAGCGCTGCGCCTATACCCAAGCCTACTGCGAACACGGCTGTCGTCATTGCAATTGACCCCCTCGCGAGCATCATGGATGCGATTGGAATGACTGACAGGATGGCGATGTTATTGAGCGTTTCGGCGGTTGCCAGGACGACGCCTTTGTCGCGACCGGAACGTTCGGCGAGCACGGTGGTCGCCAACGGAGCTCCGGCCCCGAGGGCCGCCCCCCACAGTGCGAGACAGACGAGGGCGCCAAACATCGGTAGCGGCAGAAGATTGAATGCCGCGACACAGGCAATTAAAAGGCTCGTCACGATGACTAGCGAGCGCTCCTCGCTGCCGATCAGGCGCCGCAACTTCCCGGCCGACAAATTGCCGATCCCAAGCCCGATACCGAACGCGGTCACACTCATCCCGACCTGCGCGACATCGAGCTGATAGCGCTCGCGCAACACTTCCCCCGACAATAGAAAAGCCGACACGCCCGTTCCATTCCATAAGCCTTTCGCGAGTAGTGGGCGCGTGATGTCGGGGTTGCGGAGCCATCTGAAGCCATGGGCTTCATGCGCCACGGCGCCGGTGTAACGTTTCGGCATCGCTGCCATGCCGACGAGGAACGAGACGATGCAGCCAGCCGACATCAGAACGAACGGTGCTCGCCAGCCAAACCATGTAGTCAGCAGGCCCGCTATCGCGGGGCCGAGCGCGATGCCGAATGTCATGCCTAGCATGACGACCCCCATCGCCCACGCGTGGCGTGCGCGCGGCACAACGTCGGCAATCAGTGCGAAGGAGGTTGGAATGATGACTGCGGACGCGAGGCCGCCGAAAATCCGCAGCGTGATCGCCACGGCGAGCGTTGGCGAGAACGCGATGCCAACGCCGTCGATCGCAAACGATAGCAGCGCGATCAGTAGCAGACGGCCTCGATCGATCCGGTCCGACAGGAAGCCAAGGAATGGCGCCGCGACGGCATAGGCAAACGCGTAGCTCGAGATCAGCCAGGCGATGTGAACCGGGTCGGTGCCGAATGCGGCGCCAAGCGGATTCAGCATCGCCGACAGCATGAACTCGCTCGCGCCGACGAAGAATACCGACATCGAGAGAACAGCCAACAGCATGCGATCATTGTCCGTGCTGGCAATGGCTTCTGGTGATGACACGTCTTGTCCTATAAAAATGGGAAATGGATGGAACACGGTTCCGCGACGAAGGCCGCTCGGCATTAGTGGAGTGCCGCTGGGAAGGAGGAACGATTAGAGATCGACTTGATCTCGTAGCGATTGCGCGCGAGCAGCGATGCGGTATTGACTGCGCCTCGATTCGTGATGCCCTCGATGTTCCGCAGATCGTAGGCGTCAGTTTGGGACTACGTCGTTCTTGAAGTATGCGATCGCATGGCGATAGGATAACGCGGATCTGAAGCACATCGAGGCATCTATGCCGCTGCACATTTCTACCCCATTGCTGCAATCGACAACAATGAGCGCTGTGACGGGACGGCCCGTCTATCTGAAAGTCGACGCGTTACAACCGTCGGGATCATTCAAGATGAGGGGCATTGGCCACGCATGCGAAGTCTATGCAAGTCGTGGCGCGAACCGGTTCGTTGCATCCTCAGGCGGTAACGCCGGCATTGCTGTCGCAATGGCCGGACAAAGGCTCGGTATTCCGGTGACTGTCGTTGTCCCGACTTCGACGGGCGAGCGTGCAAGGGAAATTCTACGAATGGAAGGCGCCGAGCTAATCGTGCATGGCGCATCTTGGTTCGAGGCCAACGACCATGCACAAGGCCTGATGGGTGCGAATGACGCCTTCCTGCATCCTTTCGATGACCCGCTTATCTGGGCAGGGCACGCGTCGATCATCGATGAAGTCGCGGCACAGGGCTTTCGTCCGGAAGCGGTGGTGCTGTCGGTCGGTGGCGGAGGGCTGTACTGTGGCGTAGTCGAGGGATTGCAGCGAAATGGGTGGCGCGATGTGCAGGTTGTTGCGGTCGAGACGCAGGGAACGGACTCGTTTGCTCAATCACTGTCCGCTGACAAGATCGTAACGCTGCCGGCTATCACGGGCGTCGCGACGAGCCTAGGTGCCCGCACTGTCTGCAAGCGCGCATTCGAACTAGCGAAGCAGCATCCTACACGTTCGCTTGTTTTGTCGGACAGCGCGGCTGTGGCGGCTTGTGCACGCTTTCTCGACGACCATCGCATTCTGGTCGAGCCGGCGTGCGGCGTCGCGCTCGCGGCGGTGTATGACCGCTCAGCGATTCTCGATGGAATAAGCAGTGCGCTTGTGATTGTGTGCGGCGGTGTTGGCGTGACGCTCGCCGGTCTCAACGAGTGGTCGAGGAGATTCGCTTGAACTGCGGTTTCGGGACGTGAACGCCGTCCGGCGACAATTCCTTCTTCGTTCAATTGTGGCCCGTTCTTCAACTTGGTTCCCCCTGCGCTAGCGTCAGTCGCATTGCGTCCGGCAGCAATTCGCTCGGCATGTTTTGATAGCAGACCGGCCGAAGAAAGCGCTCGATCGCCATCGTTCCCACTGACGTGGCCTGCGGGTCGGAGCTGGCGGGAAACGGCCCGCCATGCACCATCGCGTGCGATACCTCCACGCCCGTGGGATAGCCGTTCGCGAGGATTCGCCCTGCCTTGCGTTCAAGGATCGGGAGCAGGCGCCGCGCAAGCTCGGCGTCGCCGGATTCCATGTGCAGCGTCGCCGTCAATTGGCCTTCAACGTGTTCGGCGAGCGCTAACATTTCGTCGATATCGCGGCAGATCACAATGAGTGAAGTAGGCCCGAAGATCTCCTCGGCAAGGTCGGAGTTCGCCAGGAACGCAGGCTGAGTCGTGGCAAATAGTGCTGGCAGCGCACCGTTTTGCGGACCTGTTTCGGCGCCTTGCGCGACTGCGCGGACGTCTTTGGATGCCGTGCGCGCGGCGACGCCGCTCGCATAGGCGCTGGCGATGCCCGCCGTCAACATCGTCTGCACGTGCTTGTCGCGCAGCGCTTGCGCGGCCGCATCGACGAAGATCTGTGAATGGGGGCCATCGATTACCGCGATGAGCCCGGGATTTGTGCAGAACTGGCCGGCGCCAAGCGTTAGCGAATCGACGAACCCGCGGGCGATGACCTCGCCGCGCTCGGCGATCGCACCCGGCAGCACGAAGCAAGGATTGATACTGCTCATTTCCGCATAAACAGGAATCGGCTCCCGACGCATCGCCGCGATCTTCATCAATGCAACGCCGCCGCTGCGCGAACCGGTAAACCCGACCGCCTTGATAGCGGGATGCGCGACGAGTGCCTCGCCGATTACGTTGCCCTTGCCCATCAGAAGCGAAAAAACGCCGTGTGGGAGCCCGCAAATGCCCACCGCCTGCTGAATCGCGCGTCCGACGAGTTCAGACGTGCCGAGATGCGCCGAGTGTGCTTTGACGACAACCGGGCAGCCCGCAGCGAACGCAGATACGGTATCGCCGCCCGCAACCGAAAAGGCTAGCGGAAAGTTGCTCGCGCCGAAAACGGCCACCGGGCCGACGGGAATCTTCTGCATGCGCAGCTCGGGACGCGGTAGCGGCTTGCGATCAGGTTGCGCGGGATCGATTACGGTGACGAGCCCGCGCCGTTCGCGTAGTGCCGATGCGAAAAGCCGCAGCTGACCTACGGTGCGATCGCGTTCAGCTTCGAGTCGCGTGACCGGCAGCGCTGATTCGAGATGGGCCCGTGCTATCAGCACGTCGCCAAGATGCAGAATTCGCTCGACAATCACTTCGAGAAAGTGTGCGCGGGTGTCGATTGGTAACGCGCGGAAAGGATCGAATGAGGCCTGCGCGAGCCGGCACGCGCGATCTACGTCGGCCGGTGTCCCCGCACCGAAGGCAGGTCCGATGTCTTCGCCGCGAGCTGGGTCATACGCGAACAATGTTCCTTGCTGTCCACGCACCGCTGTTCCGCCGATCAGCATTTCGCCGGTAATTTGAATCGTCGTCATGTCTATTCATTACGTTTTGAGGTTTGTCGAATCGATCCGGTAGATGCGGATCGCGTTGTCATGCCAGATCGCGCGACGGGCCGTGCTGCCGATCATCATTTCCTCCATTGCGCCGGCGACGGTCCGCACGAGGTCGGGGTAGGCGATACGCAACCCTGCCACCGGAAAATTGCTGGCGAACATGCATCGTTCGACGCCGAAAATCGCAATCGCGTCGCGGATGATTCGTCGATTCTCTGCTTCGTTCCAGGCGGCATTGCGTAAGCCGAATTCCGACAGCTTGACCGACACGCGCCTATTGGCCGCGAGCGCCTCCATGCCTCGCCGCCAGCGTGCCAAGCCTTCTTCGGAACGATCCCATGGCAGGCCTGTATGCTCGAGCACCACCTCGACGGCGGGCGCGTCGGCGAGCCGCGAGGCGGCTTCGCCGAGATGCCGGAATGGCACGCGTAGGTCCCACGACAGACCGTTGGCCGCGAGTTGCTCGAGCGCCCGCGGCCAGCGTGGATCGCCAAGCGTGGCGGTAGCGTCGGCGCGATTGCTGCATGTATCAGACGTGCGCGGCTTGAAGCGCACGCCGCGCACGAGCGGGTAGGCGGCGTGTTGAGCTATGCGCTCGCCGGCATCGTCCGCCAGTAGGTCGACCCATGCCACGATCGCGGAGGGAAGCCGATGCGCGGCGGCCACGTCATGCAGCCAGCGTGTCTCAGCGAGCGCATCTGAACGGGTGCATTCGGCTTCGATATGAACGCTTGCCACGACCGGCATGCCGCCAGTGGCGTCGCGGAACGCATCTGCGTCGAAATCGCGGCGCAGCTTGCCATAGTCGCCCAGCATGAAGCTCGCGGGATCGTACGCATCCTGCAGCCAGGGATAACGGATATCGCCGTTCAGTTGCCATAGGTGGTGGTGCGCGTCGACAATCGCATCCGGCATGGCATGCATCGTCGTCCTTGGGCCGTTCATGGAGTGGCCGTAAGGACATACGAAGCGTCCGGCTCGCGCAGCGTCGCGATTTCTCCGACGAAGCGCCACGTGGTCAAATCGAGTTCGCGGACGCGATCGTCTTGGAACGAGACATAGGCGATTGATCGAGACGGATGAAACGACAGCGCGGTAGGGTTGGCGGGCAACGCGATACGCCCGATTTCCTCGAGCTGCGCAGCATCGAACACCGAAAGAGACTGTTCTCCGGAGTTGGTCAACAGCAGCAGATCCCGACGATCGGGTCCGGTCGTTCGGTAAATGCGGTTGGGGTCGCGGCGCGTCTTTACCCGGCGGCCGCACGTCATCGTTTCGGTGTCGATTGCGACCAGCGTATCGTCGCCGCGGTTGGCGACGTAGAGTGTGCGCTCATCGCTCGACAAGGCGTTGCCCTCCGGCCGCGGGCCCGGCATTACCGCGCGCGGCGCAACGGTCGCATCGCGCGGGTGAAACTGCGTCACCGTGTTCGAGAGCAAGTGGATGCCGTATGCGCGGCCGGCGTCGCGCGTCAGCGTCACCAGGTGCGTTTTCACGCCGCCGGACGGCACCGCCAGGTTCGGCACGTCTTGCCTGCGCGGCTGATCGAAGACGAGCAGCACGTCGCTTGCTTCGCTCATGGCGTACAGGCGGCCCGCGGCGTCGCTCGCCATGCCGTGGGGCCGATAATACGGCCAGAGATCGAGCATGCGCGTGAGCTTGTGTTCTCGCAGGTCGATCTCGGCGATTCGATGATCGCCGTCTTCACCGCGTGTCCACGCCGTTTCGATGCCGAAAATGCCGACGTAGGCGAAGCGGCGGGTTGCATCCACCGTGAATTCGTGCGGAAAGTTGGGCAGAACGATGTGCTTGAGCGCGACCTTGGTATCGAGATCGTAGAAGCTGAAGGTATGGGCGCATTTTTGTACGAGCAGCAGGATGTCGCTCATCGCATTCTCCGTATGTCGAATGTTGTGGCGCGGCCGCGCGATGACGTTTGTGGCGGCCGCGGCGGGTGCCGTCGCTGAATAGGTTGACGACGTCAGTTCTCGCAGCTGGCCGGCAGGATCGACGCCAGACCCGCGGCGATAGCGAGGACTATCGCGAGGCAGTACACGCCGGCCGTCGATCCGACGTGCTGAGTGAGGACGCCGACGGCATAGGGCCCGACGAAGCCGCCGAGGTTGCCCAGCGCATTGACGAGCCCGCGCGCGCTGCCGGCGGTTTGCGCGCTGCACAGCTTCGGCAGGATCGCCCAAAACACGCCGGCGGCGGCCTGCAGGAAGAAGCCGCAAGCGATCAGGAATGCGAACGACACAATCATCGTCGAGCGCGTCAGCACCGAAAATGCGAGGCATGCGGCGAAGCACGCGAGCGGCAGCAGAACGAACACGCGGCGCTTTCCCGTGGAATCGGAGAGATACGACGTGGCGAACATACCGACGATCATCGCGACATACGGCAGCATCGCGAGCAGGCCCACTTTGTCCATGCCCGCGTGCGTGAGGTTCTTCAGCAGCGAGGGCAGCCACATCGTGTAGCCGTAAATGCCTGCCTGGTAGCAGAAATTGATCGCGATCAGCAGCCAGATCGTCGGGCTGTGCAGTAGTGCGCCGAACGACGCGGCGGCAGGCGTGTGCGCTTCGCGCTTTTGCCCCTGCTCCGTGCGCAGCGCGTCGAGGATGAAGGCCTTTTCGCCAGGTGACAGCCATCGCGCGGTTTCCGGGCCATCGTCGGCGAATGCTAGCCAGACGCCGAGAAACAACACCGAGAGCAGCGCCGAGCCGAAGAAGAGATGACGCCAATCGTAGGCGGCGAGGATGAAGCCCGACAGCGGTGCTGTGATCATGCCCGCCAGCGGGACGAACATGATGACCATCGCGTTTGCGCGCCCGCGCTCGCGGTCGGGAAACCAGCGGCTCACCATCGTCAAGACGACAGGCAGCATACCGCCTTCCGCGACCCCCAGCAGGAACCGCAGCGTGAGCAATTGCCACGTGTGAGCGACGAGGCCCGTCAGCACCGACAGCACGGCCCAACTCGCGAGCGACCAGGCGATGAATCGCTTGCCGCTGCCGAGCGCCGCGCGGCGGCCGCCCGGAATCTGCAGAAACAGATAGCCGAAAAAGAAGATGCCGCCGGCGAGACCCGCCATCGTGGCGTCCATGCCGAGTTCGGCGTTCATCCCGCCGGGCATCGCGAATGCGATGTTGACGCGATCCATGTACGAGATCACGCAAGCGAGCAGCAGCGGCGGAATTACGCGTATCCAGCGGCGCTGAGGCACGGCGCTTTCGTTCGCGTATATCTGAGTGGAAGTATTCGGCAGTCTCATTGGTGTCTCCAATTTACTTATCGACGGCGGCCACTGACGGGCCGCCTGTCCCGATCCAACGGTGCGGCGATGAAGCGGTTCAGCGGTCCCAGCGCAACACTAAGGGATCGAGCCGGCGTGCCGCGTCCAGCAACCCTGCACGAACTTGCGGATGCAGCTCGGGCCACGGCGCGCGCGGCTTGTCGCAGGCGATGACCCCGCCTTCGAGCATCAGCGCCTTCGCCGCCAAGAAGCCGGCTTGGCGGTTCTCGTAGTTGATGAGCGGCAGCCAGCGGGCGTACTGCTCGACGGCTTCGTCGCGCCGGCCGGCGAAATGCGCGTCGGCGATACGGCGGATGCCGTCGGGATAGCCCGCGCCCGTCATCGCACCCGTTGCGCCCGCATCGAGATCGGCCAGCAGCGTGATGCCTTCCTCGCCATCCCACGGCCCTTCGATCGCATCGCCGCCGAGTGCGATCAACTCGCGCAGCTTCGAGGCCGCGCCGGTCGTCTCGATCTTGAAGTACGACACCGCATCGATTTCACGCGCAAGCTGAGCGAGAAACGGCGCCGACAGCGTCGTTCCGCTCGCCGGGGCGTCTTGAATCATCAGCGGAATATCGAGGCCTTCGGTGGCTTCTCGGAAGAACGCGTTGATCTGCGGCTCCGGCACGCGGAACGTGGCGCCGTGGTAGGGCGGCATGACCATGACCATCGCCGCGCCCATGGCTTGCGCCCGGCGATTGCGCTCCGCGCACACGAGCGCGCTGAAGTGCGAGGTCGTCACGATCACGGGCACGCGGCCGGCCACGTGCTCGAGCGTCGCCTTTGTAATCAACTCCCGTTCTTCGTCGGCCAGTGCGAATTGCTCGGAGTAGTTCGCATGGATGCAGATGCCGTTCGAGCCGGCGTCGATCATGAAATCGAGGCAGCGGCGCTGGCCGTCGAGATCGAGCTCGCCCCGCTCGGTGAAGATCGTCGGTGCGACGGGGAAGACGCCTTGATAACGTGCGCCCATGATTACTCCGAGATGTCGAATTGGTCGAGAAATTCCGTCTTCAGCGAGAGGCCGAGGCCCGGAACGTCGTCGCGCAGTTGCAGGAAGCCGTTTTCTGCCACGGGCTCGCCCGTGAAGATGTAGTAGAACAACTCGTTGCCGACCTCGACGTCGAACATCGGGAAGTACTCGCTCATCGGCGAGGCAAGCGTACTCATCGTCAGGTGGTAGTTGTGCATTTGCCCCGCATGCGGAATCACGGGCACGCTGTACGCCTCGCACAGCGCATTGATCTTGTGCGCCATCGTGATGCCGCCCACGCGATTCGTGTCGTACTGCACGACCGACACGGCCTTGCGGTCGAGCAGTTGCTTGAAGCCGTACAGCGTGAATTCATGCTCGCCGCCCGAAATGGGAGTGCTGGTCAGGCGGTTCAGCTCCGCATAGCCGTCGATATCGTCGGCAATCACCGGTTCCTCGAGCCAGCGCGGCTGGAATTTATCGAGCTTGGGGAGGATCCGCTTTGCGTACTCGACGTTCCAGCCCATGTAGCACTCGAGCATCAGATCGTTGTCGTAGCCGATCACCTCGCGTACGGCCTCGACCGATTTCAAGTTTTCGACCACGCCCTGTTGGCCGTGCGCCGGCCCGTAGCCGAAGCGCATCTTGAACGCGCGGAAGCCTTGATCCAGAAACTTCTGCGCTTCGACCTGCATCTCCTTCAGATCGGTGCGGTAGAGCTTCGAGTAATAGCAGGGAATCTTCTCCTTCGTCCGGCCGCCCAGCAGCTTGAATACGGGCTTGCCTACGCTCTTGCCGAGGATGTCCCAGATCGCGATATCGACGGCCGAGATCGCGGCCATGCCGATACCTTTGCGCCCCCATGCGTGCGTGGCGCGGTACATACGCTGATTCAGATACTCGTAGTCCCAGGGGTCATGACCGATGACGAGCGGGGCGAGATACTCGTCGATGATGACCTTCGCGACTTGCGGCGCGAGCGCGACGTTGCCCAGCCCGACGATGCCCGTGTCGGTTTCGACCTCGACCACGGTCCACGAGTGGAAGCGGAACGTGCTCATCGTCTCCTGGGGGGCGTAGAGCAGGTCCATCGCATTCGAGCAGAAGTTGCCTTGCGGCGGCACGGTCTTGCCTTTCCATTGAAACAGGCGTGCGCGCACGGACTTGATTTTCATTCGGATGTCTCCGTTGTTTCGTGATCGGTTTGTGCAAGGGCGCCGTTATGCGCGCAGAGCTTCCAGGGCGCGCCGGTGCGCGGCGCCCATGCGGCACGCAATCCGGAACGCTTGCCACGTTGCTCCCACATCGGCTTGGCCGCTCCCGGCGATGTCGTAAGCGGTGCCGTGCGCGGGCGTGGTGATCGGCACGGGCAGCCCGCCTTGCACGGTCACCCCGCGCGAAAAGCCCATGAGCTTGATCGCGATTTGTCCTTGGTCGTGATACATCGTGACGATGGCTTGATACTCGCCGGCCTGCGCCTTCAAAAAGATCGTGTCGGCGGGGAAGGGGCCGTGGAACGGGGTGGCGGTCGGCCATTCTCGCGCTTGCAGTTCGGCCACCGCCGGTGCAATGACGTCGATTTCCTCGCGGCCGCACATGCCGCCGTCGCCGCCGTGCGGGTTGAACGCGGCGATCGCGACTTTCGGAGCCTCGACGCCGTTATCGAGCAGTGAACGGTAGATCAGTTCGGCGGCTTGCACGATTCGCTCGACGTTCAAATAGCCGGCGGCCTCCTTGAGCGGGACGTGCGAGGAAATGCGCGCCGTCCAGAGATCGCCCAACGTGTTGAACTCGCAGAAGTAGTGCGTGACGCCCAGGTATTCGGCGAAATGATGCAACTCGTCTTCGTGCGCAAGGCCCGCCAGTTTCATGGCGTGCTTGTTGAGCGGTGCGAAGCAGATCGCGTCGACGTCGCCCTCGATCGTCGCATCCATGCATCGGTCGAGTACTTGCAGCACCGAGCTGCCGCCGGCGGCGCGAGCCTCGCCGTAGACGACATCGGTCCGTGCGACCGTGTCGACCGCGAAGAAGGCGGGGCGGTTCGTCCAACGGCGGTGACGCGCGTCGGCGAGCGAGCCGATCGGCTCGACTTCGATCGACACATGCGCGAGCTGCTGGCCTTCTTCCCAAAGCCAAGGGTCCCCGATCAACACGATGTTCGCGTGTGTGGTCGCATCGGGCCGCGCGAGCAGCTTCGCAATGAGCTCGGGGCCGATGCCGGCGGGGTCGCCGAGCGTAAGCGCGACGACGGGGAGGGACGAGGCGCCGGTCATGCCGCCTCCGCGAAATTTGGCCGATGCCGCGCGGCCTGACGTTCGATGGTCATACATGATCTCCTTGAAGCGGCCGTTCATCGACCGACATGATTCAGGGTTGATCCTAGGTAGACGCTCTGCTTCCGTAAATTGAAAACTCTTGATGAATCGATAACCGTAGGTAATCAGCTTGGGCTCAATAGACAGAAGGGATTCCACACCGCAGTTGCTCAATCGGCTGCGGATGCGACAGATCGCATTGCTGCTGGCGGTGGAGGACTGTTCGACGCTGCGCGGCGCCGCGGCGCAACTGGGTCTCACCCAGCCGGCCGCGACGAAGATGCTCCACGAGCTCGAGAGTGCGCTCGGGCAGCCGCTGTTCGAGCGCACGGGGCGCAGCCTGCGTCTGAATCCGGCGGGCGAGCGCGTGCTCGGCTACTTCCGCGGCATTCGGGGCAGCATGGAAGCGTTGAACCGGGAGCTCTCGGAGTTGCAGTTTGGCAGTGCCGGACGGCTGGCGATCGGCAGCATCATGGCCGCGACGCCTGGGCGGCTGACCGAGGCGCTCGTGCAATTGAAGGCGCGTTTTCCGCTCTTGTCGATCGAGATCGCCGTCGACACGAGCGATCAGCTGATGCCGCAGTTGCACGAGGGCGTGCTCGAAGTCGTCATCGGCCGCGACGCGCGGGAAAGCAGCGAATACCTGTTTCGCACCGTCGACGACGAATCGCTCGCAGTTGTCGCCGGCCGCGATCATCCGCTCGCCGAAGCGAGTGAGGTCGACTTCGTGAAACTGGCCGAGTATCCATGGATCTTGCAGCCCGCCGGGAGTCCAGCGCGCGACGTGGTCGAACGCGAATTCGGCGAACACCATCGGCCGATGCCGCGCGGACTGATCGAGACGGGGTCGATCCTGACGACGATGAGCCTCGTCGCGCGGTCGCAGATGCTCGGCGCGATTCCGGCTACGGTTGCGCAGCGCAACGCGGAGCATGGGCTCGTCGCCATGATCGACTACACGTTCCATCACAAGCTGCCGTCGTACGGCAGCATCGTGCGGCGCGACCGTCCGCTGAGCATGCCCGCGCGGCATTTTCTCGAGCTGTTCCATGGCGAGGGATAGGAAGAGGATGCTTGAAGCGGGAG
>Ga0209672_100406_pt1 | contig 25536 bp, 23 predicted proteins | sample AraplaCol_mMS_r2_FD_184273 | JGI IMG/M metagenome (GOLD analysis project Ga0209672, IMG submission 184273) | Arabidopsis root microbial communities from North Carolina, USA - plate scrape CL_Col_mMS_r2 (SPAdes) (version 2) | ecosystem: Host-associated > Plants > Roots > Endosphere | place: USA...
GGTGCCTGCGTTGTTGAAGGCGATGTCGATGCGGCCGTAACTGCGGATGGTGGCGGCCACCAGGTCGATCACGTCCTGCTCGACATTGATATCGGCGACCACCGCGGTAGCTTCGTTTCCATCGCGCTTGATCTCGTCAGCCAGTGCGTCGATCTCAGCTTTCCTGCGGGCGCTGATGACGACTTTGGCGCCGCGGCGGGCCAGCTCGAGGGCCGCTGCCCGGCCGATGCCGGAGCTGGCGCCGGTCACCAGGGCCACCTTTCCCACGAGCGTTTTGTTTGCCATGCGTGCGTTCATGTTTGTCTCCAGAATCAAAGAGTTTGGGTTTGAAGGACGGGGCCGATCTGCTGTCCTTGTCGCCATTCTGGTCACTTGAACTGCTGCGATAAAGTAAGCAATATTTCCCACGGTGATGAGTGAGATTCACTAATGGAAACCACTGAACTCAGCGAACTCGCGGTCTTTGCGGCGGTGGCCAGGCACCGGAGTTTTCGCCAGGCCGCCACCGAGCGCGGCACCTCGGCTTCCGCCATCAGCCACTCGATACGCAATCTCGAAACGCGCGTGGGGATTCGCCTGTTTCATCGCACGACGCGCAGTGTCTCGCTGACTGATGCGGGCGAGATGCTTTTCTCGCGGCTCGAGCCGGCTTTGACGGACATGCGCGCCGCCGTCGATGCGCTGAATTCGTTTCGTGCGACGCCGTTCGGCACGATACGTTTGAACGTGCCCAACTCGCTCGCGCTCTACATCCTTCGCGACGTGATGCCGGCTTTGCTGGCAAGCAATCCCGGGCTGAAGCTCGAAGTCGTCGCCACCGATTCGCTCGTGGATATCGTCGAGGGTGGTTTCGACGCAGGTATTCGTCCGGGCGAACGCTTGTCGCAGGACATGATCGCGGTGCGCATCAAGCCGAGCTTCCGCTTCACGGTGGTGGGATCACCCGGCTATTTCGAGCGAAAACCTGCGCTGCGCACGCCGCACGATCTCAAAGAGCACGACTGCATTCGCTACGCCTTTCCCAGCGGCGCCATCTTTGCTTGGGAATTCGCCAAGGCGGGCGTAGCCATCCAAGTGGACGTCGATGGCGCGCTCACCGTCGACAGCCAGGAACTGATGGTCGATGCGGCGGCGCAAGGCGTGGGACTTGCTTATGTGTGGGACGATCGCGCCGCGCCCTATATCGCCGATGGTCGACTTCAGTATTGCCTGGAAGATTGGTGTACCACCGAAGAAAACCTCTTTCTCTACTTCCCCAGTCGCAAGCATCAGTCGGCCGGCCTGAGAGCGCTTATCGAGGCGATGAGGGCGTAGATCCGGATGGAACCGGGCCGGTTTGCCGACGTCTCTGTTGGAGATCCCTGCGGCAGACAAGGTCTCTGCGCCCGGCTTTGCTGGTGATCACAAGTGTCTCGCCAGCAAGGCAAGTCCGGTTCGAAATGCGGTAGCGCCACCATTGGAGGGATGGCGGATCTTGTCTGCCTGCACGCCAAGCTTTTGGAGTGAATCGGCGGCCACATTGCCCACGGCAACCACGGTGACCGCAGGCAACGCAGAAACAAGCTTGCACAACAGGGCTATGCCCATCGCCTTCTCGGTTTCGTTCGGCGCTCGGTTCGATAGGGGAGTGGTGCCGTAAGGGTGCCAGGGAAAGGCGCCCCAAAGGATCGTGCGGTCCGCCAGACCTTCTTCGCGGAGTGCGCCCCACACGATGGTGGACGATGGCTCACGCCAGGGAAGCCGCCTCGAAGTCAGTCGCTCGCACAACTTGCCTATGCGTGGCACACCGTGCTCCAGCAGCAGGGCTTCGGAGGTGAACGGGCAACCGGTAATCCGAGTCCCTTGATAGCCAGGCGCCTCGCCGACGAGCAACAGCCGGGGTGCGGGTGCGGACAGATGAAGCCTCAGGCGTTCGCGACGCTCTGCTACCGCGGCGGGAGCAATGTCGTCGCTGGAGACGGCGTTCCAGGGATCGAATACGCGCGGCATGCCAGCCGTCGGCGCGGAGAAAAGCTCGCCAAGAAATGCTTCGATCTTCGCGGTGGTGTGCGTTGCCAAATCGTCGCTCCAGAGCCCGGTGATCGGAGGCGTGCTTCTCGGCCTTGAGCGCAACGATGCTTGGCATGCCGGTCATTAGTGACGCTCATCACCACTAGAGACTGGCCATGGCCGAAGCCATCGGGACGTCACCGCTGCAAGTGGCCGGTGAATGGTGCCACTCCCAACGACCAGGTGTCATGAATGGCCAGGCATGGCGCTCGCTTCCTCAAGCCGCGCTGCCCCCGGCCGTCCACGTTCCAATTCGGTTCTGGCGAGGCAGAACATCCATAGCCTCGACGCCATCGATCCGGTAAGACACCAAGTGTAAATCGAGCGAACGCGACTCAGCCGGCCCAGCGCTGCCGCCGCGTGCGATTGTGCTGGCTTTCGGCGGTGTCCGAGGGCAAGCTCGACACTGAGGGCTCGCTTTGAGGCCCGGTATCGAATCGAGGCACTCTAGTGATGACGTTGAGCCCGGAGCCGTCCAGGCCGGTACTGCCCTTGCGCCTGGTTCTTCTGGAAGACGACGACTTGCTGCGCGACCGGGTGCTGGTGCCGAAGCTTTCGCAGTTTGGTTTCGAGGTGACGGCCATCGGACGCGTGGCTGAGCTGCGCCAGGCGATCAAGACCGAAGCACCCGATATCTTCATGCTCGACATCGGACTGCCGGACAGCGACGGCTTTCAAGTGGCGCGATCGCTGCGCGCCGAGTTGCCCGACGCGGGCATCGTCATCCTGACCGGGCGTGCCGACAACGTCGATCGGGTGCGTGGCTTGTTCGAGGGTGCCGATGCGTATTTGTCCAAGCCAGTGGAGATCGATGTGCTGGTGGCGACACTCTACAGCGTCGCCCGCCGCGTCAGGCCGGCCTCACAGGCGCCGCGCGGGAAGTGGGGCCTGAGTCCCGACGAATGGTTCCTGTTGTCGCCAACGGGCGCGCGGGTGATGCTGAGCAAGACCGAGCGGCGGCTCATCGAGGCGATCATGCAGCGCGCCGGCGAAGTGATTTCGCGGGAGGAATTGATCGCCGTGCTCACCGATGACGTCCTCGCATTCGACCCGCACCGGCTGGACTCGCTGATCCATCGGCTGCGTCGCAAGGTTTTGTCCGCACTGGGCGAGTCGTTGCCGCTCCACGCGGTGCACGGTACCGGCTACGTGCTCGAAACGTGATCCATCGCCGCTCGGCGCACGAGTCAGGCCGGTGCGAGCGTCATGGACGTCTTTACGGCCGGTGCGACCACGGGAAGCACGATGCGGATGGCGGTTCCCTTGCCGGGCTCGCTGTCGACCGTTGTGCGGCCGCCGGCGCGCACCACCAGCTCGTGCACCACACTTAGTCCAAGTCCCGTGCCTCGTCCCGCCGGCTTGGTGGTGAAGAAGGGCTCGAACATGCGCGTTTTCACTTCTTCAGGTATGCCCGCGCCGGTGTCGCTGACGGAAAGGCTGAGCTCGTCGCCCTGTGCCTGCAGGGATAGCGTGCATTCGCCGCCGTCGGGCATGGCGTCGCGCGCGTTGGTGACCAGGTTGATGATGGCCAGTTCGAACTGGCTACGGTCAAAGCGGATGTGCCGCGCGCCCTGGGGCAGCAGCATGTGCAGCCGGCAACTGGAGGACAGCGATTGCTGGATCAGCGGGCGCAGGTCGCCGAGCGCGGCAACCACATCGAACACTTCCATATAGGTGATGTCGCTGCGGCTGAAGTTGAGCAGCTTGCGGCAGACGGCGGTACCGCGACGCGCGGCAAGCTCGATGCCTTCCATTGCATCGGCAACGGCCTGGAGATTCTCGTCGACGGGCTCCTCGTCGGGCTGGATGCGGTCGCGCTCGGTGGAAAAGCCCAGGATGATGTCGAACACATTGTTGACGTCGTGCGCGACGCCGCTGGCGAGCTTGCCGATGGCATCCATCTTCTGCGAATGCAGCAGTTGCTCCTGCGTGCGTTCGCGCTCGGCGATTTCCTGTGACAGCTGTTGGCGTCGATTGTCCGATTCGACCAGGCTCTGGCGCAGCGCGTTGATGCTTCGGTCGACGATGACCGCGATAAGCAGATAGCTGGTGAGCGCACGCATCGGCAGCACGTTGTAGATGCCCAGCAAAAGCGATGGAAGGTGCAGCGAGTTCTGCACCTTCAGCGGATCGACGCTGACGACGAGGATGGCTGCTTCCGCCGCATAGGTGATCCACAGCGCCTTGCGCCCGAGCATCATGCCGCTCAAGGCAAGGATCATGATGAGCGTGAGATTGCCGTCGGTCGCGTGGTAGCCAAACGCCGCGTAAGCCAGCGCGCCGGAAGCGAGCATGGTGGCGATGTACTGCGCCACTGCCGGGCGGAAACCGCCACGCCGGATCAGGTAAAAGCCGAGCCATGCCGAGATCGTCATGGCCAGGTCGGTCGCCATGTCGATGGCCATCGCCGCCTGCGCGCCGACGCGCGCTTTGGCATAGAAGTGTTCCTGCAGGTAGGCCCAATGCAACGAGGTGAGGTAGATCTTCGTCGCCGGAATTCGCAGGCCTTCGAACGCCAGCAGCAGCTGCATGAAGCTCGCGTTGCGGCGATCGACCGGATCGTCGATGGGCGTGTCGCCAAGCCAGTTGCGGATCCGCGAAATCATGGGTTCCCCCCGTCTTCTGAGCGCTGAACGCCGCGTTCCGGGGAATCGCTGACCACCAGGCGCAGGTCTGCCGCTAGCGGCCGGATGCCCAGACGACGGTGAGAATTCCGTGAGAAATCGGCCAGCTGAGCGTGTGTGACTGCAACGGGAATGTAAAGCTAATCTCAAAAACGCTCAGGGAAGTTTGGCTGGGGAGTCAGAGTCCATGAGTCGGCCCTGCCGCAGGCAGGGTAAAAAACCAATCTGAATCAATGCACTGCGTGCGAGGGGAGAGTATGTCAGTCAATACGTACAAGCCATGGCTTGTCGGCGTCTTGTTGCTGCTGGCGGGAGGAGCAGCCACCGATGCCTGCGCCACTGCCGATGCCAGCGGCTCGACGGCCAGCAAGCCCCTCATCGACGGGTCCAAGATCGACGCCCGCCAGACCACGACCCTGCATGGCACCGTGCCGTTGAAGGTTGCCAAGAGCCAGGACCTGGGGGCCATGGGCCAGACGGAATCGATTCCGTCGATGACGCTGGTGCTCAAGCGCAGCGCCGCGCAGCAAAAGATGTTCGATGCCTTTCTGGCCTCGCTGAACAACCCGGCCTCGCCGAACTTCCACAAATGGCTCACCGCCAAGCAGGTCGGCGAAGCCTACGGCCCCAACGCCGATGACGTGGCCACTGTGACCAAGTGGCTCAACTCGCAGGGCCTGGGCGTCAAGAACGTATCGCCCGATCGCATGCGCATCCGCTTCACCGGTTCGGTCGGTGCGGTGCAGCGCGCGTTCGGCACCTCGATGCGCCGCTACAACGCCGAAGGCAAGACGCACTTCGCCAACGCCACCGAGCAGAAGCTGCCTGCGGCGCTGACGCCGGTGGTGGCGGGCGTAGCGTCGCTGACGGATTTCTTCCCCAAGCCGCTGGTCAAGAACGTGCAGGCCGTCAAGCGCGACGGCAAGGGGCACTGGGTGTCGGCGGGCAACCGGTCGTCTGACTTCAACTTCATTTTCAACAATGACGTCTACAACGATGTCGTGCCGGCCGACTTCAACACCATCTACAACGTCAACCCGCTGTGGGGCCAGGCAACACCGGTCCGCGGCGCGGGCCAGACGGTGGTCGTGCTGGAACGTACCGACGTGCAGGACGCGGACGTCGCCACGTTCCGCCAGACCTTCCTGCCGAGCGACGCCGCGGGCGTCTTCTCACAGGTGCATCCGGCTGCCTTCGTCGGCGACACCAGTTGTGTAGATCCGGGCAGCAATGGCGACGAAGGCGAGGCCGCGCTAGACGCGGAGTGGGCCGGCGCGGCAGCTCCCGATGCGAACGTGACGCTGGCCGCATGCGCCGATTCCGGCGCTGACTTCGGCCCCTTCCTGGCGGCGCAGAACCTGCTGGCACAGGACACGCCGCCACCGATCCTGAGCCTGAGCTACGGTGAGTGCGAGCTGGTCAGCGCCGCGGTTGGCGATCTGGAACTGGCAGCGTCCCTTTGGTCCCAGGCGGCGGCCGAGGGCACCACCGTGTTCGTGTCGTCCGGCGATGCCGGTGCCGCGGCCTGTGACCAGAACGAGTCGGCGGCGAGCTTCGGCATCGCCATCAATGGTCTTGGCAGCACGCCGTACAACATCTCGGTGGGCGGCACGGATTTCAACGACTTCAAGCAGACCAGCAAGTATTGGCAGCCGGCAAACGGCAACCTGGGCGCCAGCGCGATCGGTTATATCCCGGAGCAGACCTGGAACAGCTCCTGCGCGAGCAGCCAGCTCTACGCGATCCTGGGGTACGCCGATCCGGTGACCTCGTGCAACAGCGACAAGGGCGAGAACTTCCTCGATACCGGCGGCGCCGGCGGCGGCCCGAGCTACGCGTGGTCGCAGCCGTCCTGGCAGATGGGCATCGCCGGCCTTGGGCAGTCGCTGACGCGCGCCACGCCCGACGTATCCCTGTTCGCCGCGAACGGCATCTATGGCCATGCGCTGATCTTCTGCATGTCCGATGCATCCCAGGGTGGCACACCGTGCAACTACATCGATCCGACCAACGCGATCTATAACAGTGCGGGCGGTACCTCGTTCGCCGCTCCGGCGATGGCGGGCATCCAGGCCTTGGTCAACCAGGCGTCCAACGCCAGTCACGGCAACATCGGTCCGACGCTGTATGGCCTGGCGCGCAAGCAGTACGGTACGTCGGCGTCCCCCGGCGTGGGCTGCAGCGTCACGGATACGAGCTGCGTCTTCCATGACGTGGCGACGGGCGACATCGACGTCCCCTGTTTTGCCGGCACGGGCGACTGCTATGCGACGAGCGGCAATGCCTTCGGCATCGTGAGCGACGGCGGTACCAAGTCGCTGGCCACCGCATGGGCTGCCGGCAAGGGTTACGACTATGCAACGGGCCTGGGCTCGGTCAACGTGACCAACCTTGCCAACGCCATCGCCAGCCAGGAATCGCGCGGCAAGAACATCCCGCGCACGTGGGATCTGTTTGGCATGCTGGGCAGCGGCAATCAGGGCGTAGGCCTCAACTCGATCCTCGACGGCCACAGCAGCCTGTTGATGATCAACCAGGTCAGCGGCAACGCGATCATGCTGCACATGAATGGCGGCACGGTGCTCGAGACCAATCCCTGGGACTCGATGTTCGAGCCGAACGACCAGGTGAAGGCCATTCCGACCGATCTGTACACGGGTGTACTGAGCGGCCAGACCGTCATGGAGAGCGATAATCCGGTGGACCACACCACCAACCTCGCCATCTACAGCTATGGCTGGGTCAACTTCCGCTTCCCCTATCCGGATGGCTGGACGCTGGTAGGTTCGGGTGTGGTCGACAGCTCGGGCATGTCCAAGGAGATCTGGCGCAACAACAGCACCGGCCAGTTCGGCTACTGGACCATCAACTGCACGGGCACGATCCATTTCGGTCAGCTGTTCAACATGGGCTGCGATCGCGTCATCGGCAACACCATGGCGGCGACTGCGGGCTATACGCCGCACCTGGCCGATCTCAACGGCGATGGTTACCTCGACATCGTCTGGACCGGCCCGAGCAACGATATCTACTACTGGATCAACGACGGCCAGGGCAACTACACCAGGTCCTATGGCGGCACATTCCCCGCCGGGTGGACGCTGGAGGGTGCGGGCGAAATCGTCGGCAGCGGCAAGACCGACCTGATCTGGTCCAACGCCTCGACCAGCCAGTTCGGCTGGTGGGTGATGAACGGCACCACGGTCGTCGATCGCCAAACTCGAACGGTGACGTCGGGTTACTCCATCGCCTCGATCGAAGACTTTGACGGCGACGGCCTGGCCGATCTGCTGTGGACCGATGCGGGCGGCGATGCGTACATCTGGCTGGGCAACGGCAAGGGTTTCGTGTCGCAGCGGGTGGCTAACGGTGACGGTACGCCTTACAACATTCCGGCCGGTTACGTGGTGCAGAAAAATCGCCTGCAAGGTGTCACGCAGCCTGTAGTGCAGACCTTGAACGCTACGGTTGCAACGAGCAGCACGCACTGACGCGAAGGAACCGCATATTGAGGTGGGCGGGAAACCGCCCACCTCTTTTTTTGCGCGTCGCCAGCGTCATTGAAAGCGCCGGCATCGGTTGCACGCCGATGCGCTCGGGCCGATCAGCCGATCAAGGAGAGCATCGCAAGCGCTATGGCTTAACCCGCGTCAAGTAAGCCTTGAACGAGGTTGCCCAAGTTCGGCCGCCGTCCTTGGGGTAAGCAACTTCAAAACAGTGGGAGTTGGCGGTCATGCCAGACCACGCGCCGGCACGGTACGCCCCTTCTAGACGGACGGGCCGTACAGTTCGCCGCGGCCGTGCTTGAAGTTGCGCGTTGGCATGCGATCACGCCCACGGCGACCTTCAGGAGCGCTGCGGCAAGTAGATCGGACGCGCTGCCGCCAAGCCTTGCTTCACCTGCACGCTGCGCTCATCGGCCAGCACTTCATCCTCGCCCGCTTCGAGCCCGTCGAGCGCGCGCTTGACGATATCCTCCGACGTCGACTTAGGGGCATCAAAATCGCGCGCCAGGTCGGTATCGACAAAGCCCATATGCAGCGCCGTCACCTGCGTTTTCTGTCCCGCCAGTTCGAGGCGCAGGGCATTGGTGAGGGACCATGCAGCGGATTTGCTGGCCGAATAGGCGGCCATCGCGCCGCTCACCCACGAGACGACCGACAGCACGTTGAGCAAGGCGCCGCCGCCGTTGGCCTTGAGCACGGGTGCAAAGGCTTTGCTCATGCTCAGCATGCCGTAGAAGTTGGTCTCGAAGATGCGTCGCGTGACGGCTTCGCTGTCCTCGGCAAGAAAGCCACCGGCCTGGGCGATGCCGGCATTGTTGATTACCAGCGTCACATCCGAGGCGAGCTTGGCGGCGGCCGCCACGTCGTCCGGGTTGGTGACGTCCAGCCGCAGCGGTTGCACGCCGGGCTCAGTGATCGTGGCGGGGTCGCGTGCCGCGGCGTAGACCTTGCGGGCGCCGCGGGCGAGCAGCTCGCGAGTGAAGACCAGGCCGAGGCCGCGATTGGCACCGGTGACAAGGACAGTGGCGTCTTTGATGTTCATAAGAAACTCCAGGAGATGGGGAAGGGGATTCATGCCGCCTCAGGCGGCCCCGGCCGTGATGAGTTTCGTGACGAATGCCAGAGATCCCCCGGTTGGCCGGTCGCCGTGTGGGGAGCATGTGTTTCAAGGGCTCATCGCTTGGATGCCAAGGCTAGATCCTTTCAAATCCTGGCACTAGACGGTAAATTCGGAAGGCACCCTTTCATCTGGTGAGAGGACGTGGACCGACTCGAAGCCATGACCGTGCTGCTGACGGCGGTAGACGCGGGCAGCCTTTCCGCCGCCAGCCGCCAGCTGCATATGCCGCTGGCGACCGTCAGTCGACGCGTGTCGGAGTTGGAAGCGCACCTCCATGTCCGTTTGGTACTGCGCGGTGGACGAAAACTGGTGCTCACCGATGCGGGGCGCGATTACGTCGCCTCTTGCCGGCAGATACTGGAAGACATCGAGCAGGTCGAACGCACCGCTTCCGGCGAGTACCGCGCGCCGCAGGGCGAGTTGATCATCAGCGCGCCGATGGTGATCGGGCGCCATCATGTGGTCCCGGTGTTAGTCGCTTTTCTGCGCAACGCCCCGCAGATTCGCGCGCAGGTCCAGTTGAGCGATCAGGTCAGCCATTTGTTGGAGGATCATGTCGATCTTGCGGTGCGACTTGGCGCTTTGCCCGACAGCACCTTGGTGGCCACGCGCATCGCCTTCATCAGCCGCGTGCTGTGCGCCAGTCCGGGCTATCTGCAAGCGCGCGGCGTTCCGCAAACGCCGGAGGATCTCGCGGCGCACGACTGCATCACGTACGTGGGGTACTCCGCGGCGGATATGTGGGAGTTCGGCGAAGGCCCGTCCTCGCGGGTGATCAAAGTCTCCTCGCGCCTGAGCGTCAATTCGGCGGAGGCTGCCGTCATCGCCGCCACCGAAGACGGTGGCATCGTGCGCGTGCTGGCTGATCAAGTGGATCATCTGCTCAAAGCCGGCGCGCTAGTGCGCTTGCTGCAAGACGACGAGCCCGCTCCCATGCCGCTCAGCCTGGTATATCCGGGCCAGCGGCAGATGCCCTTGAAACTGCGCGCCTTCATCGATTTCGCCACGCCGCGATTGCGCGAGCGGTTCGGCTATCACCATCCGTGATACGGATGGCAACCGTTGAGGTTCGACCAGGCCGATAGCACGCCGTGATCGAAGTGACTGCGCAACGGACGCGAATCAAATTAAACTTGCGCGCTTCGTCCCTGATGCTGTCCCTGGTTGCAATGAAACGTCGCTCGATCGTGTGGTGGGTGTTGCTTGGCTGTGTGGTGTGTTCGTCGGCCGTCGCTGCGGGTGCGCCGGTGCGGCATGTGCGACTGGGTTCTTATCGCGTCGAACGCGACGTGAAGCCGGGGCACAACAAAGTGGTGGGGACGCTGACCAATGTCGGACGCGTGCCGGTGCATTCGGCCAGGGTGAGCTTCCGCTTGTTCGACGCCAAGGGTCATGCCATTGGGCGCGCCACGGATGAGGTGCATAACCTCGCGCCCGGGCAGACGTGGAAGTTCCATGCGGTCGCCCGCGGCAATGTGAGCCGGGCGCGCGTGCTGCGTGTCGAGGAGCGGTAACGTCCTCAGCGGCGGTTGAATCGGGGGATTTGGAAAGTCCGTGCTGGCGGGCGGCTCGATAATCACCGCTTCCCCACATCGAGAACAGCAAAGCATGGAAACGCGCTTTACCGCCTCCGGCGTTCGCATGCGTCTTCATTCGTCGCGGGATGGCACGCTCAATTGGTTGTTGCTGCCCGGCGGCCCCGGCATCGGTTCGGAAAGCCTGCAGGAGCTGGCCGATGCCATGGTCGTACCAGGCAATATCTGGCTGATCGATCTTCCGGGCGATGGCTCCAATACAGAGCACGCAGGCGACAATCCGTTTTCTCGCTGGCCGCAGGTGCTGATCGAAGCCGTACAGGCTGTCAGCGATGCTGTTTTCGTGGGGCATTCCACCGGCGGCATGTACCTGCTCGCCACGCCAGCATTGCGCGGCGTGGTTCGCGGCCTGGCCTTGCTGGATACCGCACCCGACTGCGCCTGGCATGCCGAATACGTGGCGATGACCAAGCGCGATCCGCTGCCGGCGTTCGAGCAGGCCGTCGTCGCGTACACGAAGGACCCCACGGTCGAGCATCTCACCACCCTGGCAGTGACCTCCGCTGAGTGGAACTTCACGCCCGCAGCGCTGGAGGCGGGGCGCGCCCTGCTGGCGCGCATGCCCTATAACAGCGCGGCGGTAGAGTGGTCGGACGCCCACTTCGATCACACCTATGAGGCCAGCTGGTGGCCGCTCGACATACCGGTGCTGCGTCTATGGGGCGAAAGCGATCGGATCGTGAGCCAGCGCGGATGGTCGGATGCGCGCTACAACACGCCCAACGTGATGACGGCGGCGATCCCGGACGCGGGTCATTTCCCATGGATCGATCAACCGGGCGCCGTCACCGCTGCCTTCAAGACCTACGCCCAGCGAGTGCTCGCGGGCTGAGCCGGCGCGGCAAACACATCGCGATCACTCGACGAATGGACCATGAGGGAAGGCGCCGCCGAAGTGGCGCTACCCTTGATCACGTCCGGGAGTCGCCCATGAAAGCCGTCACCTCGCTGGTCCTGTTTGTTGCCTGCCTATGCCCCGCCGTGCTGCTCGCCCAGTCGGGCGCTTGCGATGCCAAGCGGCAATCGATCGAGCAGGAAATCACCTATGCGCAAGCCCACGGCAACGCCTCGCGCGTGCAAGGGCTGCAGACCGCCCTGGCGCAGGTGAAAGCGCATTGCACCGACGCCTCGCTACGCAGTGATGCCGAACAAAAAGTTGCCAAAGCGCAGCAGAAAGTGGTCGCGCAGGAGCAGGAGCTGGCGGAAGCCCGCGAGCAGGGAAAGGGCGCCGACAAGATGGCGGACCGCCAGCGCAAAGTGGACGATGCCCATGCGCAACTGCAGCAAGCGATGATGGATGCCGAAGCGTTGCATTGAGCGTTCCTGGAATGCTGCAGGCTGAGAGGTACTGCCTTCTTGCTGGCCACCAGATACCATCGCCGGGCCCAGCCTGGGCAGCCGCGTTCCGGTGACGGATAGTTCCCCCGCGGCGTCGATCGATGGCTACCCCGGTGACACTCGATGCTGAAAACGCTGGCTGTCGCGAATTATCGTTCCCTGAAATCCGTCATCGCTCCGCTCGGCTCCTTGAATCTGGTGACGGGGGCCAACGGCAGCGGCAAGTCCAACCTCTATCGCGCGCTGCACCTGCTCGCCGAAACCGCACGCGGTGGTGTCGGCCATGCATTGGCGCGCGAGGGTGGTCTGGGCTCGGCGTTGTGGGCGGGGCCGGAGCGCATTTCACGACAGATGCAAGATGGCGAGGTGCCGATACAGGGCGGTCCGCGTAGCGAACCTATCGGCCTGAAGCTGGGCTTTGCCGGTGACCAATTCGGCTACGCGATCGACCTGGGTCTTCCGCCGCCGTCCCAGGCGCCGACGGCATTCAGCCTCGATCCCGAGATCAAGAGCGAAGCGATATGGGCGGGGCCGTTCCTGAGGTCGTCCAATATCCTCGTCGATCGCCGTGGATCTTCGGCGCGCATTCGCGACGGCCGCCAATGGCGTACATTGGCAGCGCATCTCAATGTGTTCGAAAGCGTGCTGACGCAAGTTGCCGATCCCGAGCGAGCGCCAGAAATCCTGCATATGCGCGAAGCGATTCGCGGTTGGCGCTTCTATGATCATTTCCGCTCGGATCGCGATGCGCCGGCGAGAAGGGCACAGTTAGGTACGCGAACGACCGTGCTCAGCCACGACGGTGCCGATTTGGCAGCGGCTTGGCAAACCATTCGTGAGATCGGCGATCGCGAAGGGCTCGATGCCGCGCTCGAGGATGCCTTTCCCGGGTCAGCTGTGGAGATTGCAGTCAGTGACGGCCTTTTCAGCCTGCAGTTCTCCCAGCAGGGTCTGCTCCGGCCACTGTCAGCCCTGGAGTTGTCGGATGGGACGCTGCGGTACCTGCTGTGGATCGCAGCGTTGCATACGCCCAGGCCACCGCCGCTGATGGTGTTGAACGAGCCGGAGACCAGCCTTCATCCCGATCTACTGCCTGCACTTGCGCGGCTTATCGCGAACGCAGCGACCCGCAGCCAGGTTTGGGTGGTGTCGCATGCGCCGCGTCTGATCAGCGCCTTGGCTGAATTTCCCGCCTGCAACGTGCTCGCGCTGGAGAAAGACGTCAGCCAGACGCGTATCGTCGGGCAGAAGGTGCTGGATGAGCCGGCCTGGTATTGGCCCGCGCGATAGCGTGCATGGAGATTCTCGATCAATCCTGCGCCGCCCCATTCTGGTGATGGCGGTTTCGTGTCACGTAGCCATTGAATGTCGGGGTTAGAATCCTCATGGTTGAGCTGCGTTCGAACCAAGGAACCCCATGAACGACTCGTCCCACCTGACCCAGCAAGCCGTTTCCATACGAGGCATCAGCAAGACCTATAAGGGCGGCTTCCAGGCGCTGAAGGCGGTCGATCTGGATATACGGCGCGGCGAGATCTTTGCCTTGCTGGGTCCCAATGGCGCGGGCAAGACCACGCTGATCAGCATCATCTGCGGCATCGTCAAGCCCAGCGGCGGCTCGGTGACGGTGGATGGTCACGATGTGCTGCGCGACTATCGCGTGACGCGCACGAAGATCGGCCTGGTGCCCCAGGAGCTGTCCACCGATGCCTTTGAAACGGTGTGGGCGTCGGTGCGCTTCAGTCGCGGCCTGTTCGGGCGCGAGCGCAACGATGCGCATATCGAGAAAGTGCTGCGCGCGCTGTCGCTATGGGAAAAGAAGGACGCCAAGATCATGACCCTGTCCGGGGGCATGAAGCGCCGCGTGCTGATCGCCAAGGCGCTGGCGCACGAGCCCAGCATCCTGTTCCTGGACGAACCCACCGCCGGCGTCGATGTGGAGCTGCGCCACGACATGTGGCAGATGGTGCGCGGGCTGCGCGAAACCGGCGTCACCGTGATCCTCACCACGCACTACATCGAAGAGGCCGAGGAAATGGCCGATCGCGTGGGCGTGATCACGCGCGGCGAGCTGATCCTGGTGGAAGAAAAAGATGTACTGATGCGCAAGCTGGGCAAGAAGCAGCTTTCCATCACGCTGCAGACGCCGATGCAGGCGCTGCCCGAGGGCCTGGATGCCACCGGCCTGGCACTGGCCGACGACGGCGCCACGCTGATCTATACCTTCGACGCCCAGAGCGAAGACACCGGCATTGCCGAACTGCTGCGCAAGCTGGCCGAACGCGGCGTGGACTTCAAGGACCTGCATACATTGGAAAGTTCGCTCGAAGACATCTTCGTCAGCCTCGTGCGGGGTGCGCCATGAATTTCCCCGCGATCCGCGCCATCTACCGCTTCGAGATGGCCCGCACCTTCCGCACCCTGACCCAGAGCATCGTGTCGCCGGTGTTGTCGACCTCGCTGTACTTCATCGTGTTCGGCACCGCGATCGGTTCGCGCATGGGCGAGATCGGCGGCACCAGCTATGGCGCCTTCATCATTCCGGGCCTGATCATGTTGTCGCTGCTCAACGAGAGCATCTCCAACGCCTCGTTCGGCATCTATCTGCCCAAGTGGTCGGGCACCATCTACGAGCTGCTTTCCGCACCGGTGTCCGCGCTGGAGGCGGTGCTTGGCTATGTGGGCGCGGCGGCTTCGAAATCCGTGATGCTGGGGCTGTTGATCCTGGTGACGGCGCGCTTCTTCGTGCCGTACAGCATCCTGCATCCGGGCTGGATGATCGTGTTCCTGCTGCTGACGGCGGTGACCTTCAGCCTGTTCGGTTTCATCATCGGCCTGTGGGCGGATGACTTCCAGAAGCTGCAGGTGATCCCGTTGATGGTGGTGACGCCGCTCACCTTCCTCGGCGGCGCGTTCTATTCCATCGGCATGCTGCCGCCGTTCTGGCAGAAGGTCGCGTTGTTCAATCCGGTGGTGTATCTGATCAGCGGCTTCCGCTGGAGCTTCTACGGACACTCCGACGTCAACGTGGTGTTGAGCGCCAGCATGACCCTGGGCTTCCTGCTGCTTTGCGGCGTGGCGGTGGCCTGGATCTTCCGCACCGGATACAAGCTGCGCTCCTGAGCGCCGGGGCGGAACGCCGCCCCCAAACGTTGAGTTCCAAGTGCCCGGCCGTGACGTCTGGGCCATTGCCTCGTTCCGGCCGTCGTGTATACAGTGTATACATGAGCCGCCTCACCACCGCCGAGAAAATCCTCAAGGCCGCGCATCGACTGTTCGATCGCGAAGGCGCCGACGCAGTGACCATGCGCCGCGTCGCCGAGGCGGTGGGGATCACCCCGATGGCGATCTATCGGCACTTCCCGACCCGCGACGCCTTGCTGAAGCAGCTGTCCGACGACAGTTTCAAAGCCGTCGCGCATGAGTGGGAAGCGCATCGCGGAAAGAGCCGCGATGTGATGAAGCGGCTGATGGCACTGGCCGGGCCTTATCTCGATTACGCGCTGGCGCATCCGCACCTGTTCGATCACGCCTTCTCGGTGCGCCGCGACGACGCGCGGCGTTATCCCGAGGATTTTCGTGCCGGGCTGTCGCCCACCTTCAACGTCGTGGTCGACACCGTAGCCGAAGGCATGGCCAAGGGCGTGCTCAGACAAGACGACCCGCACGATGTCGCCATGGCCCTGTGGGCGCAGCAGCACGGCCTGGTCGCCCTTTACCGCGCCGGTCGTTTCAGGTTCGACGAGGCGGCGTTTCGCGCTTTCTATCTGCAATCGATGGAGAGGTTGATCCATGGCATCAAGGCTTGATGGTTCCGCTCTTCTGACCTGGCTGGCCGCGACGGCCCTGGCCGCCGCGTGCTGGTGGTTCGGCACCGGTGTGCATACGTTGTGGTGGTTCACCTGGCTGGCGCCGCTGCCGGTGTTGTGGCTCGCGCCCAGGGTGCGTGCGCCGATGGCGGCACTCGCTGCCTTCGCTGCGTATGCGATCGGCGGCTTCAACCAGTGGGACTACCTGCACCACTACATCGGCCTGCCGTTGCCGTTCATTGCGTATGCGATCGCGATACCGGGCGTGGCGCTGGCCGTGTGCGTGCTGCTCTTCCGACGCCTGCTGCTGCGCGGGCGCGGCGTGTGGGCGGCGCTGGCGGTCCCCACGGCCTGGGTTGCCATCGAATACATCAGCAGCCTGCTTTCGCCGCACGGCACCTTCGGCAGCATCGGCTACACCCAGATGGATGCCTTGCCTATCCTCCAGGTGGCCGCTGTCGCGGGTCTCTGGGGTATCAGTTTTCTTGTCTTGCTGGTGCCCACTTCGATCGCGGTGCTGCTCTCGCGGCAGGTTGCGAAGCGTGACCGATTGATCGTGGCGGTATCGACCACCATCGTGCTCGCCGCGTCGCTTGCCTATGGCGGCTGGCGGCTGCAGGCGCCAGCCGTGTCCACCATGCGCATTGGCCTGGTATCGCTGGAAAAGCCGATCCGGCCCGCCTTGGCGGAGGCCGATGGCCAGGCCTTGCAGGCGCGCTACGTCGATGCCCTGAATCGTCTGGCGGACCAGGGCGCGCATCTCGTGCTGATACCCGAAACGTCCTTCGCCACGCCCGATGCCGGCGTTCCCGCGCTGGCGCAGGTAGCAACGCAGCGTGGCATCACGGTTGCAACCGGCATCGACCTCAAGGGTGATGCGCAGGCCGAACGCAACATGCTGACGGTGTTGCAACCGGCCGCCACGTCGCCCGCCACGTACAGCAAGCATCACCTGATACCAGGCCTCGAGCGGCAGTACACGCCGGGCGACAGCTACACCATGCTTGCCGGCGAGCCGCACATCGGCCTGGCGGTGTGCAAGGACATGGACTTCCATGACATCGGCCACGCCTATGCCGCGCGCCAGACGCAATTGCTACTGGTGCCCGCGTGGGATTTCAGCATCGATGGCTGGCTGCACGGTCGCATGGCCATCATGCGTGGCGTGGAGAGTGGCTTTGCCGTGGCGCGCGCACCGCGCTCCGGCCGCCTCACCTTGAGCGACGACCGCGGCCGCGTGGTCGCCGAAGCGTCCAGCGAACAGCACGATGCCGAACTGGTTGGCAACCTGCCGTTGCGGGAAACCCACACGCTCTACAGCCGGTGGGGCGACTGGTTTGTCTGGCTCAACCTGCTGGGCCTGATTGCCTGCCTCGCATTCGCGTTGCGACCGCCGGTGACGCAGCGCTGAAACACTAAGCGCGGCTTTCACACCGGCGGCCAACACAGGCAGCGAACTACCGTCCGGGCCGCGCAAAATTACGGAGTCGCGGCCCGAACAGCAGCTCGTTTTCAGGCGCAGGTGGTCCGGCGAATCTCAGACTCGCCTCGCCCTGCAGGAAATTGCGTTTTCGCATCGCAGTCGGCCTCTGCTGTCTGGCCTATAGCGGAGGTTGCGTCCCGCCGGAACAGCTCAGTCCGCGACGGCGTACTCGCTCTTGTGCAGCAGCGAAGGGCAGGCCGGCGGATGCCCACCCGGGCCGCGGCACACCACGATGGCGGAGGCGGCTGCGTATGCCGCCCGATCGAACACGTGGTTCCTGCCGTAATCCGGCGGCGTCATGCCAAGGCGATAGAGCATCTCCCGCATCACGTGCACCTTGGCGTTTCGGCGCGTGGCGTCGGTGTTGTAGGTGAAGCTGATGGTGGTGGACGACTCGTCGCTGGTCTCCACCATATGCGGACTGGTCAGCGGCATATACACGCCGGTGCCGGGCGCCAGGCGGAACACGTGCGCGCGCTGGCGGAACTCCTCGCTCCACAGCGTGCGGCTCAGATCGTGGCGCATATGGAAGCAATCGCGCGCACGGTCGCTGCACACGGCGGTGTCATCGGCGTCCCAGACATAGACGGTCTTGGTGCCGCGCACCTGCAACAGCAGCACGTGGCTGCGATCGATGTGGAACGGCGTGGCCGTATTGGGCGAAGCGGAGAAGATCCAGCCCGCGCGGTAGTACAGCCCGGGATCCTTGCGCTCGATCTGCGCTTTGATCGGATTGATCACCGCATCGACCAGCTCGCGATAGAGCGGATCGGCCTGGATATGGCGAAGCAGCACCCACGCCTTGGCCGCACTGATATCGCGCAGCGAATCGACCGCCGATCTGGCGGTGGGAAACAGGCTCGCGGCATCGTCGAAATCGGTGCCGGCGGTGACATTGCTGTTGAACGCGTACCAGCGTTTGGTGCCACGGCAACGCTTGCCCAGTTCCACCAGTTGCTCGGTCTGCAGCAGCGGATGATCGGTCAGGTTGTGCGTCAGCGGCTGGATACGCCATGGATCGAACGCATCCCAATCCAAGTCGATGACCGGCTTTGTGCTTTCACTCATAGTGGACCCCCAGCCCTTGCGAGCGCATGCGTCGCGTCTGATGTGTGGCCCCTGTGATAAGTATTTATACGCTGAGGTATCAGCAGCGAGCAGACGTCTAAACGCAATACGCCGTGAAAGAAACTGCGCTTTGGGATGCTGCGACACGCATCGTCGCAAGAGTTTGCATACGATGGTTTGCCGTCAGGAATGACGAAAATAATTTCGTCGCGCATTGGCAGCGAAGCGCATCGTGCGCGATGAAAATCGCCGTTTGGTGCCCTGAAAAAACCGGCTTACGCGTATCTGTCGATAAGCCTTGCTGATACAACAGTGCGTCACTCGCGCTTGCGCTGGTGACTCGCCATCAGCTTGCGCGCGGCTTCGCCTTGGCGCGTTTGCGGGTGCTGGGCGCACGCGCGGCCTCGCACGTGGTCGGTGCGTTGGCGTTGATCTGTTCGATCCACGACAAGCTGTCCGCGTATGAGAGAAATTGTTCGAGATAGCCCGGTGACAGTTCGCGCATGAGTGCGATCGATCGATGCACCAGCGCGCCGGAGTTCAAGGGGCCCGCGTTCTCCGGCACTTGTTCGAGCGACTGGCGCATCTGGCTGCTGGTGCGCAGCGTCGACCAGAGCTTCTTGAACTCATCGAGCATATCCAGCGCGGGATAGCTGGCGCTGGGCAGTTCGTCGCGGGAGCGTATCGCCGTGCCTGCTTCGATGTGGGCGAGCAGGTCAGCCAATGGGCTTGGCGTGCCGATCGGGTCGGCATTTGCGCTGGCGGCCGCCTTGCTTGCATCGCGTGCATACGCCTCGATCAACTCGCCCAGGCGAGCATCGAGGATGCGCCTTGCTGCGCCCTCGTGTTGGGACGCGCGCGTCGCCAGCGCTTCCATCCGATGAAAGCGCATGGGATCGAGCCGGTCGGCACCTTGTTCACGCCACGCCGCCAACTGCGCGTGGGCGGACGCCAGATCAGGGCTCATGCGCAGCCACGTTGGCATTCGACGGACGCGGCATCGGCGCCATTTCCACGCGGCGGTTCTTCGCGCGGCCTTCGTCGCTCGCGTTGGTGCTCACCGGTTGCTCCGCGCCAAAGGCCGCCGCGAACACGGATGAGGCAGGCACGCCTTCGGCGATCAGGGCGCGCGTGACAGTCAGGGCACGCTCGGCCGACAGTTCCCAGTTGTCGGCGAACTGCTTGTTGCCGTCGCGCACCTGGCGGTCGTCGGTGAAGCCGCTGACCATCAGGATCTCGTCGCGCGACTTCAGATAACCGGACAGCGGGCCGGCCAGACTCTTCAACAGCTCGCGACCTTCCGGCTGCAACTGGTCGGAGTTCAGGGCGAACAACACGCTGCCGCGGATGCCGATGCGGCCATTGACCAGGGTGACGCGTCCCGCGGCGAGCGGGCCGGCCAGCGCCTGTTCCAGCGTCTGGCGGCGCTGTGCTTCGGCCTGGCGCTGCTTGACCTCTTCGTCCAGCCGGCTCGACAGCTGCAGCTGCATGCCGATCACGCCAACCAGGATCAGCACGAACGCGCCCAGCAACACCGACATCAGGTCGCCGAAGGCGGCCCAGATCGTGGCGCTCGATTCGGCTTCGCCTTCCAGGTCGTCGATCATGCCGTTTCGGCCTCGATCGCGGCGCGCTGGCTGGCGAGCTGCTGCATGTCTTCGATGATCTGCTTCTGCGAAAGCATGCTCAGGTCGATCACTTCGCGCGCCTGGGCCACGTAGTAAGCGAGCTGCTCGTCGCTGCGCGCGACCGACTTGTCCAGCGCGCCGGCGACCAGCTCCAGGCGCTCCATCAGCGCTTCATTGGATTGGCCAAACGACTGCACCGCCGCACCAAAGGCGTCGCCCAGGCTTGCCACTTCGACCGCGCTGCCGGTGACTTGCGCGGCTACCGCATTGAGCTTGCCCGTCTCCGCTTCGATATGGTCGGTGAAGCGCGTGCTGACGCGCTCCAGCAGGTCGGCCGAGGTGACGACCAGTGCGTCCACCGCGGTGCGCTGCTCGGTCGAAGCGTGGTTCACCGCATCGAGCAGCGTTTCCAGCGTGGCCAGCAGGCGGCTGCGTTCTTCCAGCATGGCGGTGTCGCGCACCATGCTTTCAGAAAGTTTCTGGCGCAGCTCGGCGACCACTTCGGCAGCGGCCTTGGGCGCTTCGGAGGCGGCTTCGACCAGGCGGGAGATCTCGGCGATGGTGGCGCTGGCGTGCGACTGCGTCTGTGCCGAGATATCGGCGGCGGTGCGTGCCAGTGCGTCGCACACGGTTTGCTGCTGGCTCGCGGCGTGCTCGCTGGCCTGCACCCACTGCGTTTCCAGCGTGGCCGTCATCGCACCAAGGGCTTGCGACCAGGCGGCCAGTCGTTCGTGGTCGCGTGATTCCAGCGTGGCCTGCAGCTGCGCATGCGATTGCTGCATCAGCTCGACCAGCGATGCGGCGCGTTGTTCGAAACTTGCCGCGGCGTTGTCCCACGCCTGCTGATTGCGCACGGCGAGTTCGCCGTTGGCGTCCTGCTGCTGCGACAGCGCCTGCTTCCACGCATCGGTGACGCCGGTGGTGGTGGCGTCCAGGCGTGCGGAGACGTTGTCCAGCAGGCCGCTCGAGCGCTGCTCGAAGGTGTCGGTGAAGTCCTGCAGCGTGCCGCGCAAGTCGTGGGTCAGTGCTTCATTGGTGCTGCGATGTTCGGCCAGGGCGGCATTCCAAAGCTCGGTGACCTTGGCGGTGGTCGTCTCCAAACCGCGAGTCACCGCCAGCAGCTGCTGCTGCACGGCCTGGTTCACCTGATCGTGCAGCGCGGCGGTTTCGCGTGCGATGCCGTCCATGGTGGCAGTCATGATGGGCTGCAACGCCGACGAAGCGGCGCGGGCGCTCTCGCTCACGCTGTCCTTCAGTGAGGTTTCCACCGAGGCGGCGAGGCGCGTGTAGCTCGCTTCGGTGCGTGCGTGGAAGGCTTCCTGGCCGGCCAGCTGGCGCTCGTTCGCGGCCACGCTTTGCTGCTCGATGGTGGCCATCATGCTCTGCAGGCGATCGACCAGGGTCGGCATCAGTTCGGTCTGTTGCTGCAGCAGCTTGAATGCCTGCTCGCGCTGATGGCTCTGCGAGTACACGCGCAGCGTGCTGGCGATCTTTGCGTCCAGCAGCTGCACGGCATGCACGCGCTCGCGGCGGCACAGGGCGGAGAGCAGGCCGAGCATGGCCGAGCTGGCCACGCCGGCGATGGAGGTGCCGAACGCAAAGCCCAGGCCCTTCACCGGTGCCGCGAGCGAGCTGCGGATAGCCTGCAGATCGGTGGCGCTTTCCAGTGCGATGCCGGTGCCGCGCAGCGTGGCCATCATGCCCAGCAGGGTGCCGAGCATGCCCAGCAGCACCAGCAGGCCGACGAGGTACGGCGTGAGCGACGGCACGGGCATCGCCACGCGCTCACCTTCCACGCGCAGGCGCGTCGCGTTGCGCAGGCTGGGATGCAGGGTGCTGAGCCAGTCGGCAAGACTGGCCGGCGCGGCGGACAACGCCGTCACCGCGTTGGTCAACGTTGTCGTGGCTTGCCGATAGCGATGCAACTCCAGTGCACCGGCGAGATAGCACAGGCCGATCAAACCCGCGACGGCGGCGCCCAGCGGATGGGAGCCGATGTAACCCGCGCCGATCCAACACACCGCAACAAGGCCGGCAACGAACACGGCGAGATGAAGAAGATTTCTGAACATGACTACCCAATTAGCTGGTGCGAAGCGCTGCAAGCAAGCCTTCGACCGGTTGAAAACGAACGTCCAGTTCGGCGAGCAACACGCTCTGCATATCCCTGCGAAACACGTCCAGCCAGGCGCCGCGGGTGACCGCGGTGGTGTTCTCGGTGGCCTGCGCATCCTCGAGCGATCTGCTCTCGGCTTCGCGCAGGCGATCAAAATGTTTCCCCAATACCGCGGGCACGGCGGCCAACAGCATCTGTTCGCGCGGACTCAGCGCCTGCTCCATCACCGCATCCACCGCGGCGAGTCGCGCCATGTCATGGCTCCTCTGCGCGAGCATGTCGCGCAGCCGGCCACGCAGATGGCCGGTGGTGGCCTGCATCTTTCGCTGCAAGGCGAAGTAGCGCTGGCGGAAGACGGCGTAATCCGCACCCTCGTCCGCCGCCTGTCGCTCGGTGAACGCCTTGTCGCCGGCAATCGTCTGCGCCAGCGAGGCACGCACACGCGCGCACTCCTCATCGTCCGCACTGCCGAAGGAGGGCGCGCCGCCGCCGTCCGCGGAGTGCTGGCCGTCCAGCACCGTGGACAGCGCCAGCGCGTGCGTCCAGTCGAGCCAGTGGCTCAGCCGGTCCGACAGCGACTGTTTGGATTGGGCGACGTCAACGTCCGTCAGGCGTGCAAGCAAGCGAATGAACGTTGGGCCACGGACTGTCGTCCAGGGGGAGGCAGACACCATCAACTACTGGCAATAAAACCGTCATTTTACACGGTAAGCCGACCCGGGCGCCTGCCGGGCGGTGCCGGCATGTACCGCCGCCCGGTTCAGCCTGGTCCCACTCAGTGCTAGCTGTAGTAGGCTTTACACATAGGTTGATTGCGTATCTCGAGGGCTGGCCCAGGATGAGCGTAGTCGCATCCGGCGACATCCATGGGGAAAACCAATGAACGCTAGCCTGATCTTCGCCTCCGCCCTGTTCCTGACCGGTACGGGGCTGTCCTTCGCCCAACCCGCGCCCGCCGCCACGATGGAAGGCATGGCCATGGAACCGGCCGCCACGCCGGTGGCCGCCCCCAAACTGCAGGCCGCCATGCGTTCCCTGTGGCACGACCATGTGGTGCACACCCGCGAATACGCCCTGGCCGTGCATGCGCACGACGCCGCCAAGGCCAAGGCCGCGGAAGACGCCGTGGTGACCAACGCCAAGGCGCTTGCCAATGCCGTGGGCAGTTTCTATGGGAAGGCCGCGGGCGAGCAGATGTTCACCTTGCTGGCGGGACATTGGGCTGGCGTGAAGGCGCTCACCCAGGCCGATAGCACGCACGACAAGGCCGCCGAGACGGCGGCAATGAATGCGCTGGCCACCAATGGCGGCGAGATCGCCAAGTTCCTCGCCGGCGCCAACCCGAATCTGCCCGAATCGGCGGTATCCAGCCTGTTGGCCGGTCATGTGGCGCATCATTCGGCGCAGATCGAGGAAATCATGTCGGGCGACATGAAGGCCGAAGCCACCACCTGGACGGCGATGCAGCAGCATATGAATGTGATTGCCGATGCGCTGGCCGGTGCCATCGCCAAGCAGTTCCCGGACAAGGCGGCCTGAGCATGAGCGGTCTGGACCAGCTCGGTGTTACGCAGCAGCGCCTGATGCGGGCCCTGTTGGCGGAACACGCCGGGAGCACGGTCGAGACCCTCTGCGCCAAGCTGCGCGTCACCCATAACGCCGTGCGCCAGCACCTGAGCGCGCTGATCGCGCACGGCTATGTGGAACGGGCGCGCTCGCGTCCCAGCGGCGGGCGACCGTTGGCGATCTTTCGCATCACCGAGACGGGCAGCGCGCTGTTCCCCCGCAACTACGCGGTGATCGCTTCGGAAATGTTCGTCGCCCTGCGCAGCCAGCTGGGCGACGAACAGCTCGAAACCTTCATGCAGCAGATGGGCCGCTCGCTGGGCCAGCGGGAGCTGCCCTTGCCGGTCACGGCCAGCCACGAAGAAGTGGTGCGCGGCCTGGCGGCCCAACTGGATCGCCTGGGCTACGAAGCACTGGCGGTGAAGTATCGCGACGAGTGGCAGATCGAAGCCTTCAATTGCGTCTTCCACGAGGTGGCCAAACAACACCGGGAAGTGTGCAAGTTCGACCTGGCCTATATGAAGGCGGCCAGCGGACGCGAAGTGCACCACATGGAATGCATCGTGCGCGGCGGGCAGTGCTGCCGCTTCCGTCTCGACGCCGCGGCGACAGAGCCAGACCCGCACAACCTTCCGTAACAAGCCGGGCACTCACGCAGAGCCGGGGCGATGCACGCTGCGGAAAGCGAGAGGGCGGGCGATCCATCCCATGCATACGGGCGAGCAGTACCACCAATTCATGCTGAGCTCGTCGCGCGACCTGCAGGTGCGCGACCGCTTTCAGAAGCTGGCGCTGCAGATGCTGCCCGCCGGCGCCGCGGTGCTCGATTTCGGCGCAGGCACCGGCATTGATGCGAAAACCTATGCGGCCAGTGGGCATCCGACCTTTGTGTACGAGCCGTCCGAGGCCATGCGTGGCTACCTGTCCGTGCATTGTCGCGACGACATCGAGCGCAAGGCCATCGTCCCGGTGGCCTCGCCGGTGGAGTGCAAGGTGGATGCAGTAACCGCGAACTTCGCCGTGCTCAACCATATTGCCGATCAGGCGGGCCTGTTCGAGCAGCTGTCGGGCGTGGTTCGTCCCGGCGGCTTCGTCCTGGCCAGCATGCTCAACCCCTATTTCCTCGGCGACGCGCGCTATGCGTGGTGGCGGGCCAACCTGCTGAACCTGGTGCTGCGCGGGCACTATGCGATCGCCAGCGAGAGCAATATCCACCGCTTCGCGCCGCGTGTGATGGCGCGTGCGGCCGCGCCGCACTTCAGGCTGGAGCGCGTGATGCCTCGCGGGCTTGGCGCGGTCACCGACCTCTACATGTTCCTGCTGCTGCGGCGACGCTGACATGTGGAAAGACTGGCTAAGGCCCTTCGTACGCCCGCTGCCGCAGTGGGCGACGATTGCGCTGGCGCCGCCGCAGCAGGCGGTCGATGCCAACCTGCGCTGGGACGGCGGCACGGCGGATGTCACCAACGATCACACGGTGGCCTCGCTCAAGCCATTGACCATCGCCACCAGCATCGACGCGGGCGAGCAGGCGGTGATCGAATACAGTGATCGCGCCACCGGTGGCGTCGTCGGCACCTTGAGTCTGGCCAAGACCGGATCCATCGCCGTCGGCGACAAGACACTCACCCTTT
>Ga0209672_100407_pt1 | contig 25502 bp, 23 predicted proteins | sample AraplaCol_mMS_r2_FD_184273 | JGI IMG/M metagenome (GOLD analysis project Ga0209672, IMG submission 184273) | Arabidopsis root microbial communities from North Carolina, USA - plate scrape CL_Col_mMS_r2 (SPAdes) (version 2) | ecosystem: Host-associated > Plants > Roots > Endosphere | place: USA...
CGGCGTCGCTGGCTTGCTCCTGCCAGGTCTTGCGCTTGTCGCCGATGGCGCGCAGCTGTTTCTCGATCTGCTGCAGGCGCTCTTCGCCCTCGCGCAGCTGGCGCTCGCGCGCGGCACTGCCGAAGTACACGTCGTCCACGCCCAGGTGACGGCCGCCGCGGCGCTCGCGGAAATAGCCCTGCGGCGTGATCCAGTCCTGATCCTTGCCGAGTTTGGCGCCGTCGGCCACGTCTTCCACGCGGCGGATGCGGTCGAGCTGTCGCAGCAGCCACTCCGGCGCCGCCGCGGTGAAGTCGACCACTTCCAGCAGCGAGCCACGCGTGGGCGCGATGCTGGGCGAGCGTTCGGCCACCACGAAATGCTTGTAGCGGTGTTGCTCGCCCAGGCGCCACGCGGCTTCGCGATCGCGCGGGTGATCGAGCAGCACCACATGGCGATAACCGGCGAGCACCGCTTCCACGGCCGCCTGCCAGCGCGGCTCGGTGATCTCGACGATTTCGCTCAGCATGCTGTGGCCGATACTGGCCTCGTCCAGCGCGCGCCGGAACGACTGCTCGAACTCCGGCGTATAGCGCTGGCCGCGACGCCAGGCGCCCAGTTGCGCGGTCAGCGTCGACAACTGCTCGCGCAGACGTGCTTCATCGTTCTGCAGGCGGCCGAGCTGGCTGCGCGCTTCGACCAGCTGCTTGCCTTGCTGCTCGTGATCGGCGCCGTCTTGTTCGGCGACCAGTTTGCGCAGATGCTGTTCCTGCTTGAGCAAGGTGGCATTCTCTGTTTCGGCGCGGCGCGCTTCGTCGAGCTGCTGCTTGGCCTGCTGGCGCACCTGGTCGGCCGCGTGCTGCTCGCCACGCAGCGATTCTTCCTTGACGTCCAGCGCTTGCAAGCCCTGCTGCAGTTCCACGTCGCGCGCGGACAGGTCGCGGCATTTGCGCTTGAGGCCGAGCAACTGGGGCCGCGCACCGCGGATCGCCGCGTGCAGTTCGGCCAGTTCGGTGCGCGGCAACGTTTCGGCGACCAGGTCGGTGTGCTCGTGCTTGAGCGCATCCCACTCCTGCCACGAACGCACGCGGCCTTCAGCCTCCTGCAGGCTCACGCCGATCAGGGAGAGCTGGTGTTCCAGGCCGTGCAGTTCGCGGTCGGCTTCAGCTTGTTCGTTGCGGGCGCGCTGGTAGTCGTCCAGCACAGTCTTGTCGCCGAACACGTCGAACACCAGGTCCAGCAACGCCTTGGGCGGCAGCTGGCACAGCTTGTCGGTGGCGCCTTGTTCCAGCGTGAGCACGCGACGGATCGCCTGCGACAGACCGGCGCCTTCCAGCCGCACGCGGTAGTCGCGCAGGCCGAGGAAGTCGTTGCGCGCTTCGATCTCGTCCACGCTGACGTCGCCGCCCACTACGGCGTACTGGCGCTGCCACTCGCCGCCCTTCTTCTGGATGCGCACGGCCAGCGTCACTTCGCTGTCCATGATCGGGAAGAACGGACGCTCGCCGCGCGGTCCCGGCACATTGCCGACGCGAGCGCGCAGCCAGGCGAACGGCTTGCCGTTGTGGCGCAGATAGCTCTTGTAGTCGCGGTTGCCGGCGCAGTCGATGGTGAGCAGCGTGCGCAGCGCGTCGAGCAGGGTGGTCTTGCCCGAGCCGTTCGGGCCAACCACGGTGACGATATTGGTATCCAGCGGCAGGCTGAAGCGCTGCCAGTAGTCCCAGTGGATGACTTCGAGGCTGCGGAAATCAAACATCGTGGATCACTTCGCTGTCTTCCGTTTCGTCGGTATCGTCGTAAAGGGGTTCGTCGTCGCTGCCGAGATCATCGCGCGGCGTGAGGCCGGCCAGCAGGTCGCTCAAGGCACCATCGAGAATGCGTCGCGCGGTGCGTTCGTAATCGAACACCAGATCCAGCAACGGCCCCTCCGCCAGCTCGCCCTTGCGGCGCGCGATGAAGCCGTGGCGCGAAAGCAGGCCGAGGTTGAAATTCACGCGCGTCTTGCCGCCGAGCTTCTCGCCGAAGTCGGCCAGCAGGGTGCGCTCTGCCACGATCGGCGACAGCGCGGCATCGCGCGAAATCGGTTTGGCCTCGGCGAACATCTGCTTCTGCGAGGCATCGGCCTCGGCCTGCTGGCGTTCCAGCTGGCGCTGGCGCTTGGGCAGCACGATCAGCGCCCACAGCACCACCAGCAGCGCAATGGCGTCGCGGTCGAGCTGCAAGGTGTTGGATATCCAGCTGTCGCTGCCGCCGAACACGTGCTTCTCGTTGGCGCGCGCCACGGCCACGCCGATATAGGCGGAGTAGGGATGTTCGCGCAGTTCGAGGCCGACGGCAGCGAGGCGGCGATCGAGTTCTTCGCGGAATGCCTCGTCGAGCAGCGCCTTGCGCGCCTGCGTGTCCTCGCGCGGCAGCCAGCGCTGGGATAGCAATCGCGCGACCAGCGCAGCGGTTTCGTCATGCATGTTTCTTGTCCTTGCTTGGATGCAGGCGACCCGCGCTGACCAGCGCGATCGTCGCCAGGCCCGGGTCGATCAGGCGCGGTTCGATTTCCAGTTTCAGCGGCAGGCGTGCGAGATCCGCGGTAGCGCCTTGCAGCGCAGAGGATTCCGGGTCGCCCACCAGGCCGAGCAGCGAGAGGCGGTACGCGCTCAAGGCGTAGTCGTCGCCGCGCAGCGCATCGCTGAGTTCAAGTGGAGTGGTCAAGGCGGCCAGCTGACCATGCCATTCCAGCAACGGCGAGAGGTCTTCCTCGTCGATCGGCAGGTCGTGCGTGGTCGGTGTGCTTTCCGCATTCGGCAGCGCGCTGCTTTCGGCGGCGGCACGCTCACGCTCGAGCAACTCGAACTCGGCCACGTCCAGCGCGATCTGGTCCTGCAGGAACGGCGGCTGCACCGGCAGCTGCGCGGCCTCGTCGGCGTGCTGGGCCAGCGCATCGGGCGTGAGCGAGCGCAGCCAGGCGACCAGGTCGGACGAGGAAAGACCGGTGCGCCCCAGATGCACGCGATGCTGGTCGATCTTGTTGAGCTCGCGCTGGAAAATGCCGGCCTGCCGCAGCAGCGCACTTTGCGCACGGCCCACGGCCTGGGCGAGGCGATGCGTGGCGGAGTCGAGATCTTCGTTGTCGGCGATGGCGCTGACGACTTCCGTGCCTTTCTCCACCCATGTCCACACGGAGTCGAGTCGCTGCGCGGCACGGCGGATGCGATGTTCGGAGCCGGACAGCACGGCGCGGTCGAAGTCGTCCTTCAGTTCCGACAGGCGCGACAACAGATGGGTCAGTTCATCGCCGGACACGCGTCCGACGGCCTGCCCGGCGGCAAGCTGGGCGGTGATGTAGCCCAGGCCATCGTCGTCGTCGCGCTCAAATTCCAGCAGCGTGGCGACCGCGGCCAGTGCCTTGCGACCCAGTGGACTCACGCGATAACGCAGCGTCTCGTTGTCCCAGGTGAGCAGCTCGTGTTCCTTCAGGCGCTGCACCACGGTGTCCAGCTTCACCGGTTCAACGAAGGCCAACTGCTCGCGGATCTCAGCAGGCGTCCATTCCGGCGCGTGGGCGCGCGCGCCCAGCGTGCGCAGCACCAGCAGGCGCAGCAGCACCTGTGCCTCGCTGCCGTGGAACAGCGCATTGAACGCGCGCAGCAGCGAGCGTCCGCGCAGCAACGGAAACACCGCCGGGATGTCCTCGGCGGTGATGCCTTCGCGCAAGACGTCCTGCAGACGCTCGTCGGCGTCGGTGCTATCGATCAAAATCATCGGTGGCGCGTGCTCAGCGGCCCGCGCCATGGATACCGATGAACTGCAGGAATTCCGAGCGGGTGCGTGCATCGTCGCGGAAGGCGCCCAGCATCTGGCTGGTGACCATCGACACGCCGCGCTTGTGCACGCCGCGGGTGGTCATGCATTCGTGGCTGGCGTCGATCACCACGGCCACGCCGGCCGGGTGCAGGTTTTCCTGGATGCACTGGGCGATCTGCGCGGTGAGCTTTTCCTGCACCTGGAAGCGGCGCGCATAAGCGTCCACCACGCGCGCCAGCTTGCTGATGCCCACCACGCGGTTGGTCGGCAGATAGCCCACGTGCGCGCGGCCGATGATCGGGGCCATGTGATGCTCGCAATGGCTTTCGAATTCGATGTCGCGCAGCACGACCATTTCGTCGTAGCCGGCCACTTCCTCGAAGGTGCGGCGCAGGTAGTCGCCCGGATCGGTGGCATAGCCGGAGAACCAGTCCTTGTATGCCTTGACCACGCGCTTGGGCGTATCGAGCAGACCTTCGCGGCTGGGATCTTCGCCCGACCAGCGCAGCAGGACGCGGACCGCTTCTTCGGCCTGTTCGCGGGTGACTTCGGTCGGTTCTTGACGCTCGCTCATGCGGGTTCCTTCGGGTACGGCTTACAGACGTGCCAGTGTAACGCCAGAGTCAAGGGTTGGGCCGGCCGGGCGTCGGCCGGTTAGCAGGATCAACCACTTGCGTCCTGGCCGCTGGCCGTGCGGCCGGCTTGCCACCCTTACGTTCCGCCATTTGCGCCCGCTAGACTGAGCCCTTGCATGAACTAGGGAGTGGTTTATGAAGCGCTCGACTCTTGCCTGGACCTTCGCATTGCTGAGCTGCATCTCGGCGACGGTAGCGGTGGCGGCAACCCAGCAGAATGTACGCAAGACAGCAGAAGCCTCCATGTTGGTCACCGGATCGCTCGAGGTGAACCCCGACGGTACGTTGCACGGTTACACCCTCGATCATCCGGAGAAGTTGCCGCCGGTGGTTGTCGAGGTGATCGGAAAAAGCATCGCGCTGTGGGAGTTCAAACTCTCTGCGTCCACGAAAGACGTGGTGAAGAGCACGATGAACCTGCGTGTCGTGGCCAAGCCCGTGGGTGAGGGCAAGTACAACGTGGTTGTGCAGGGCGCCTCGTTTGGCCAGACCGACACCAATGCCGGCACGGTCAGCTACAAGGACCATCCGTCGCCCACCTATCCGCGATTGGCCATCGATGCGCGCGTCAGCGGAACCGTGTATCTGCTTGTGCGCGTCGGTCGCGACGGCGCGGTGATGGATGTGGCCGCCGAACAGGTGAACCTTGACCAATACGGCACGCAAACCGACATGAACAAGTACCGCAAGGTACTGGCCGATGCGTCGATCGATGCGATCCGCCACTGGACGTACAACCTGCCCACCAAGGGGACGGCCATCAATGACCCCTACTGGGTCGTCCGCGTGCCGGTGAACTTCAACCTTCATGAAGTGGGCACACCTGACAAGGTGCACCAGTACGGCGATTGGAATGTCTATATTCCGGGCCCGCGACAGACCCCGTCCTGGATCGACGTGGGGCTTGCCAACCAGTCCCCCGACGCCACTCCCGACGGCTCGCTGGCCACGGGTCATTCGGCAGTTCAGCTCGCTACCCGACTCGACGGCGCCTGAGCGCGCTCAGGCCACCGACCTAAACAGCGTCACGCGGCCAGCATCCGGTTCGCTGGCCGCGCGCAACCACGGCTCGCTCGCCACGGCGGGCGTGCACGGGCCAAGCGTTGCAACGCGAATGGTGCGTCGACGGGCTTCGTCATGGAGCCGATCGAGCATATGCCGCAGCATGTCACCGGTGAACGGCGTATAGAGATAGAACACCGTGCCGCGCGAGACATCGGCGTCACGCGCATCCTGCGCAAGAAAGCTGACGCGATCGATGCCCAGCGCCTGCGCCGCACGCTGGGCGCTGGCCACGTAGGCAGGCTCGCGCTCGATGCCGCAGGCCCGTGCCGGCGTGCAGATCGACACCAGCAAGGGCACATGGCCCATGCCGGAGCCGAGATCGACCAGCAGGTCGTCGTGACCCAGGTGCGCGCGGTGGATCAGGTCCAGCACATGACGCACGGGCGTTGGTTGATAGAACACCATGTCGGCTTCTAGCGCGTCGACCGAGTCAGGCTCGTCCAGCGACAGCACTTCGCCGATCAAGGCATCGAGATGGTCGTAACCCCAAGGCTCGCGCAGATCGTCGTGGTGCAGCCAGCCGCGCAGCGCGTGAGCGCCAGCACCTTGCACGATGGCGTGACGGATGCCTTCGCACAGGCGCTGTTGCACGTCGCTGAGGGCGGCAAGGCGCTCGCGCGCGCGGCGACGCACGGTGTTCATCACCGCCATCGCCGCGGGCGTGCAGGCCGGCGGTTCGTGCAGCAGCACGTCTTCCAGGCGATCCATCGCCAGCACGCGCTCGCGCAGTTGTTCGGGCCGTTCCAGGGAACGGTCCTGCTCGACTTCGCGGACGATGGTGTGCAGGGCATCCAGCATGGCGTGATGAATCCACAGGGGCGCGCGAACCCTTGGATGGTGTCACGTTTCGGCTTGCCGCGAGTTGAACGCAGGTTGCTGCGATGTCAACGCGGATCGGGCACGAAATGTCCGGGGAAGGGCTCGGGGCGAGCGGGCAGCGGACGGTCGTCGCCGGGAATCACGCCCTGGGCGATCAGGCGCTCGCGGGTGTCGTAGTACAGCGTGATCGTCTCATTCGGGGTGGACGAGGCGCGTTCGAAATCGGTGTAGCTGACCACCGAGGTTTCGCGCTCGCCATGACCGGTGCCGATCGGGCCGTTGTCCTGGGTTTTGGCCATCGCACGCGCGGCGGATTCGGCCACGGGCGCCGCGGGCGCAGGCGGCGATGGCTGCAGGCGTTCATCGCCCGAATCGGAGATCCTGGAGATCGGGCCAGGCATGGGCAGCGGGCGAATCATGCGTCGCGGCAGAAATACCGCCATACCGATCACGCCCACATTGTCGGGACGCCCCGTGCGTGCGGCGTAGCTGTGCGAGGCATCGGCAAACACGAAATCCGCCACTTCGGTGAGGCTTTTGCGCCAGCCCGGAATATCCGTAGACACATACGGCTGCAGCACATGACCCGTTTGCGACCAGTCGGCCGTATCGCCGGACAGCACGTTGACGCCGTCGACCGAAAGCACGCCGAGCACGCGGCTGCCATTCTGGCTGCGCAGATGAATCTGGTAGCGATGCCCCGGCTGTCCAGCGACGTAGTAGCGGCCGTCGTGCTGATAGACCGTTAATTCCTGCTGCGAGGTGCGGTCGTACACGCCCAGGTCCACCAGCCGCCCGACCGCGGCGGATTGCGTGCTGGCCGTCAGCGCGGCCAGGCCCAGTACCCATAAGCGCAAGCTGTTCATGCAACGACTCCGGCGGGCATCGATGGCCGATGCCTAGGTTGGAACGACGCGCGGGGCCGAATGGGGTTAATCGGGCGCCTCAAGGTTTCCCGCCTGCGGCCGATTCCATGGGCGACCCTCCCCCCAGGACTCCCCATGAGCATCGGCATTCACCTGGACACGTCCGCCATTCCGGTGAGCATCGCCGGTGCGACGACGGCGACCACGACATCCGCATCATCGGCAGCCCCGACGTCGACAGCGACGACTTCATCGGCGCAGAGCGGCAAGACGTCGACGGCCAAGGCTGGTGCTGCAGCTGGCGGCGCGTCGGCATCGTCGGGCAGCTCCGGCAGCAGCAGCGCGGCCAGCGCCACGGTGCAGGCCTTGCAGAAGGAAATCGCGCAGCTGCAAAAGCAGTTGGCCCGGGAGGAGCAGGCCTTGCATGCGGCCACCTCGGGCAAGAAGGCCGCAGACCCGGCGAACATGGCGATCGCTTCCGCCCTGCAATCGGAAGTCGCGACGACCAATGGTCAGCTGGAAGCGGCCGTGAACGCCCTGGCGGCCGCCCTGCAGAGCGAAGGCGGCAGCAGCAGCGGCAGCCTGGTCAGCGCGTCGGCCTGAGGGCGCAGCGCGCGATCAAACCTCGGTGTCGTCGTCGGTGATTTCGTCAAGCGCGGGCGCGTCGATCAACACTTGCTGGGCGTCCTCGCCGGACAAGGTTTCCACGCCGCGCAGCTTGCGCTCGATGGCGCGCGTGCGGACACTGGCCTGATCGATCACATTGGTCGCTTCGTTGAGCTTCTTGCGGGTCTTTTCCAGCACCGCGCCGAACTTGCCAAACTCGGTTTTCACGGCACCGAGCAAGGTCCACACTTCGCTGCTGCGCTGGGCGATGGCCAGCGTGCGGAAGCCCATCTGCAAGCTGTTGAGCAAGGCGGTGAGGGTGGTGGGGCCGGCGATGGTGACGTGGAAATCGCGCTGCAGCGATTCGAACAGGCCCGGCCGGCGGATCACTTCGGCGTACAGGCCTTCGGTGGGCAGGAACAACACCGCGAAGTCGGTGGTATGCGGCGGCGCCACGTACTTGCTGCGGATGCGCTTGGCTTCCTCGCGCACGCGCACTTCCAGCGCGCGGCCAGCAAGGGCTGCAGCATCGACATCGGCTGCCTCCTGCGCGTCGAGCAGGCGTTGGTAATCCTCCACCGGGAACTTAGCGTCGATCGGCAGGTAGAGCTGGGCGTGTTCGCCCGCGCCCGGCATGCGCACGGCAAATTCCACGCGGTCGTTGCTGCCGGGCACCGTCACCACGTTGGAGTCGTACTGATCGTTGGTGAGCAACTGCTCCAGCAACGCACCCAGCTGCACTTCGCCGAGGATGCCGCGCGTTTTCACATTGGTGAGCACGCGCTTGAGATCGCCCACGCCGATGGCGAGGTTCTGCATCTCGCCGAGGCCGCGCTGCACTTGTTCCAGGCGTTCGGAGACCAGCGCAAACGACTGGCCCAGGCGCGTTTCCAGGGTGTTCTGCAACTTCTCGTCGACCGTGGCGCGCATTTGCTCGAGCCGGGCGGCGTTGTCGTCCTGGATTTCCTTGAGCTTGGTTTCCAGCGTGGCGCGCACTTCGTTGAGGCGCTTCTCGTTGTCGGCCGTGAGCGCTGCCAGGCGCTGCTGCTGCTGTTCGCCGAAACGATTGAGGGTGAGGGTGAGTTCTTCGCGGCTGCGGCGCGCGTCTTCGGTGAGGCGCTGCGCCAGCGTCTGCAGGCCGGCATCGGTGCGTTCGGTGAGCACGTCCAGGCGCTGGCCGAAGTGACCGATGCGCTCGTGCTGCTGGGTGCTCATGCCGCCGAGCTGCTCCTGCACCAGCGAGCGGAAGTGTCCCAGCGACTGGGTCATTTCCCCGCGGTCGGCGCGCTGCTCTTGCGCCAGCGCTTCGCGCAGGTGGCGGTTGTCGTCCTTCAAGGCATCCAGGCGCGCGGCAAGGCCGCCATCATCGCGTCCGCGCAACAGGCTCATCACCTGCATGGCGAGCACGGCGATGACGAGGACGATCAACACGATTTCGGTTACGGACATGGCAGTTCCCAACGGCATACGGCCGCCAGTGTACGCACTGGCGTCTCAGAAGCGGGGACCGATCACATGACGCGGCAGAACACGGCCTTCAGGTAACGGCCTTCCGGCACGCTGCTGTTGAACGGATGGTCCGCACCGGCGCCTGCCGTGTGCAGCACCTGGATCTCGCGGCCGGCGTTGAGCGCCACGCGGCGCAGCATTTCCAGGAAATCGGCCTCGCTGACCAGGCCCGTGCACGAGCAGGTGAGCAGCAGGCCGCCGGGCGGAATCACGTCCAGCGCCAGGCGATTCATCGCGAAGTACTTCTTCAGCGCGTCCATCACCTTGTTGCGATCGCGGGTGAGCTTGGCCGGGTCGAGGATCACCGCATCGTACTGCTCGCCGCGTGCCACCGCGGCGCGCAGCCAGTCGAAGATGTCGGCCTGCTCGAACACGGCGGGCACGTCGTTGGCGGCGGCATTGGCGCGGGCGATCTCCAGGATGCCCGCATCCATGTCCACGCCCGTGGCCGACTGCGCACCGGCCGCCAGCGCATGCACGGCGAAACCGCCGGCGTTGCAGCACAGGTCAAGCACCTTGCGGCCCTTGGCCAGGCGCGCGAAGTGGTGGCGGTTCTCGCGCTGGTCGGCGAAGAAACCGGTCTTGTGGCCATAGCCAGGCGCTGCGTGGAAACGCAGGCCGTGCTCATGCACCTCGACGGGTTCGGGCGCCTCGGCCGAGCGGCAGTCGAAAGATTCCTGCTTCTGCACATGGCTTTCCGCAAACCAGTACAGCCGCGCGCCGGGGAAGTGGCGCAGCAGGGCCGCCTGGATGGCCTCGCGGAAACGCCACATGCCGGCGGCGAAGTATTCGATCACCAGGATGTCGGCGTAGCGATCCACCACCAGGCCCGAGAGCCCGTCGCCTTCGCTATGCACCACGCGCCACGCATCGCTGACGCGGTCCAGTTGCAGCAGCTCCTGGCGCAACGCCACGGCGCGGTCGATGCGGCCGGTGATCCAGTCGGCGTCGATGGTCTCGGTGGGATCGCTGCTCAGCAGGCGCAGCGCGATGCGCGCGTGGCCGTTCCAGAAACCGCGGCCCACGAAGCGGCCCTTGGCGTCCTCCACATCGACCACGCTGCCAGGCGGCACGCGGGTTTCCGGCTTGTGGACCTGGGCCGACCAGACCCAGGGATGGCCGGGCGTGCGGTCGGTCTTGAGGCGGATGACGGGGAGGGGGGCAGGGCTATTCATCCGCCCATGATAACCGCTGAGGGCCTGAAACCCGGCGATTTCCGTGTGGGAGCGCACCCTGTGCGCGACTGGCGCCCCATCGGTGGCGCTCCGTTGGAGTCGCGCACAGGGTGCGCTCCCACAAAAAGCGAGGCGGTCGCTTAGCGCAGGCGCAGCGCCAGCCAGGACAGCAGCGCCAGCAGGTTCAGGCCTAGCCGCGATACCGCCGGGCCGGCCACGGCCAGCACGAAACCCTCGCTGCCGACGTGCCAGTCCAGCCACAACTGCACCGGAATATGCAGGCTGGCGTACACGTTCACGAACGCCCCGCAATGGAAGCCGTAGCTGAAAATCGGCGTGGCGATCAGCGGCAGCTGCAGCAGTTGGGCCCAGCCCGAGAACGTCACGCCGCGCTCGCTGTTTTCCAGCAGGAGCACGCCGGCCACCAGCACGAATGCATAAAACGCCAGCCCGATCACGGCCACGATGGAGTCGTGCGAGCCGAACGGCAGCAGCCGTCGCAGCATGCTCACCATGCCGAAAAAGCCACCCGCCACTTCAAGGATGCCGATCAGTCGGAACAGAAAATTGCGCACGTGCCAGGCCCTGGGTCGAAAGTGGCGAGCTTAGCGGATCGTGCCGTGGCTGTCGGTGGTGCGGATTGGCAATTTGTCGGGTGGTGTTCATCCCGCCGCGGGCTGCACACATCGCGAATCCTTGTAGGAGCGCACTTGTGCGCGACCGTCCGAAGCGGTGCCCGTGAGAGGCCGCGGTCGCGCACAAGTGCGCTCCTACAACAGCTCTTCCGACAGCTCGTGCAGGTCGGCGATGTGCTGCTCCCACCAGCGCGCTTCGGCGGCGAACGGGAAGGCGGCGGGGAAGGCCGGATCATGCCAGCGCGCCGCGATCCAGCCGGCGTAATGCAGCTGGCGCATGGCGCGCAATGCCGGGACCAGGGCGAGTTCGGCGAAGTCGAAGTCGCGCATTTGCTGATAGCCATCGAGCAGCGCATTCATCGACTTCTCGTCGTTGGCGAGCATCCACAGATCCTGCACTGCGGGCCCCATGCGTGCGTCATCGAGATCGACGAAATGCGGGCCGCCATCGGTCCACAGCACATTGCCGGGATGGCAGTCACCATGCAGCCGCAGCGAACGCACCGGGCCGACGGCGTCGTAGCGGCTGGCCACGGCGTGATCCACGCGTTCGGCGGCGGCGCGGTAGGCGGCGTGCAGCGACGGCGGCAACAGTGACGACGCCAACACGGCCTGCATCGGCTGCGCGATCAGCGTGGCGCGATCGATGCGGCCGCGATGTTCAAACGCCGCGCGAGCTCCCACGCTGTGGATGCGTGCGATCAGACGCCCCAGCCATTCCAGCTGTTCTGTCGATTCCAGCGAGGGTGCGCGGCCGCCGCGACGCGGCGTGAGTGCGTAGCGGAAACCATCGTGATGCAGCAGCGTGCGTCCACCGAACACCAGTGGGGCAACGACTGGAATCTCGGCTTCAACCAACTCCCTGGCGAATGCGTGCTCCTCCAGGATCGCCGCGTCGCTCCAGCGATGCGGTCGATAAAACTTGGCGATGACCGGCGTAGCGTCTTCGATGCCCACCTGCCACACGCGGTTTTCGTAGCTGTTGAGCGCCAGCAGGCGACCGTCCGGCCACAGGCCGCACGCGGTGACGGCATCGAGTACGCGGTCGGGATCGAGCGTGGCGTAGGGGGCGTCGATGCTCAACGCGGTGCCACGACGCGCGCGGGAATCACCGCCATGGTGATGCGCGAAATGCACACCAGTTCACCCGCTTCCGTCTCGATGCGGATCTCCCACACTTGCGTGGTGCGGCCGATATGCACCATGCGCGCGGTGCCGGTGACGGTGCCGCTGCGCACGCCGCGGATATGGTTGGCGTTGATGTCCAGGCCCACCGCCACTTCCGACGGGTCGAGCGACAGCATGGCCGCCGTGCTGCCCAGTGTCTCGGCCAGCACGACGGAGGCGCCGCCATGCAGCAAGCCGTACGGCTGGTGCGTGCGATGGTCCACCGGCATGGTGCCGCGCAGCCAGTCGTCGCCGATTTCGGTGATGCGGATGCCCAGCGTTTCCATCATGGTGTTGGCACTCCAGCCATTGATGCGCTCGAGCGAGATGTCCTGTTTCCAGATGGCCATGGCTGTTTTCTCCGCGTGAAGCTTGTGATTGGACCTCAAGGCCCTCATTGTCGACTGACGCTTACGCCGCGACAATGTGCCCGTGCCTATCGTTACGATCCAATCCACCGGCCGCCATTTCCCCGTCGCGCCCGGCGAAACCGTGCTGGAAGCCGCGCAGCGGGCCGGCATCGCCTTGCCGTATTCGTGCCGCGCGGGCGTCTGCGGCAGCTGCAAGGCCACGCTGCTGGCAGGTTATTGCGAGTATCCGCGCAATCCGCCGGTGGCCTTGGCCGGCACCTCGCCAGCGCAGCACGCCATCCTGCTTTGCCAGGCGGTGCCGCGCAGCGATCTGCTGATCGAAGCGCGCGAAGTCACCTCGGTGGAAGACATCGCCAAGCGACAAGTGGATGTAGTGGTGTCGCGCAAATGGATGCTGGCGCCCGATGTGATCGGCCTGCATCTGCAGCCGGTGGTGGCGGAAGCGCGGCTCAACTGGCTGCCCGGCCAATACCTTGACGTGCTGCTGGAGGATGGTCGCCGCCGCCCGTTCTCCATCGCCAATCATCCGCAGGCTGATGGCACCATCGAACTGCATGTGCGCCATGTGGCCGGCGGCGGTTTCACTTCGTGGGTGTACGACACGCTCAAACCGGGCGATGCGATGCGCATCGAAGGTCCGCTGGGCACCTTCGTGCCGCGCGAGGATTCCGAGCGTCCGATGATCCTGATGGCAGGCGGTACGGGTTTTGCGCCGCTGAAGGCCATCGTCGAGCACTTCATGGCGCTGGGTACGCGTCGCCCGATGCGGGTGTACTGGGGCGCGCGCCAGGCGGCGGATATCTATATGCGCGAACAGGCCGAACGCTGGGCGGCGCTTGCGCACGACTTGTCGTTCCAGGCCGTGATTTCGGATGCGGAACAGGCTCGCGCCAGCGGCATGCGCATGGGCTTCGTGCACGAGGCCGTGCTGCAGGATCACCCGGATCTTGCCACTTACGATGTCTACATGAGTGGCCCGCCCGCGATGATCGACGCGGGCCGCAAGCTGTTTATCGAAGCGGGGTTGCCGGAAGACCGGCTGTATTACGACTCGTTCGACTACGCGCCCGATGTGCTGGCGCAGATCCTGGGCAGCCGCGCCGGCATCGTCGGTCTATAGCGGGCGAGGGCGTTGCGCGCTCGCCCGCCAAACAGCGATCAGCCCGGATTCTTGCCCTTGGCCACCGGCAACTGCGCCTGTTGCCAGCCGATCACGCCGCCGTTGAGGGTGTAGACCTTGCTGAAACCCGCCTTGACCAGGCGCTGAGCGGCTTTATCGCTGGCGCCGCGGCCGTCCTTGTCGATCAGCACCACCGGCACGTCCTTGGCCTTGGCGATGTCCTTGTGCTCGGGATCGAACTGGCTCATCGCGACGTGGCGCGAGCCGGGCACATGGGCCTTCTCGTAATCGGCATAGGCAGAGAGATCGATCAGCAGTGGACCTTCGCGGTTGATCAGCAGGGTGAGGCCGGCGGGCGTCAGCTCCTTGTACTTGCGCAGCAACATCATCGACTGCGTGCCGACCAGCCCGAGCAGCAGGACCAGGAACAGCGCGGCAAGCGCGAGGTGATTGCCGAGAAACTCGGGCAGCTTATGCAGGATATCGCTCATTATCTGGGGCTTCCGCTGGCGCGGCGGGGCCGCGCGGGGTGAACTGAGCGGGGGATTATAGGGGGTGGAGGGGGTGGTTGGTTTTCTGCTTCGTTATTCGGGTGCCTTCCTGTTCTGGACCGTCATCCGGAAGCACGCCGGCATTTGATCGCCATCCTGGCGCAGGCCGGAGGCGCTCTTCGACAGCCGAATGGCTGGTCATCCAGTTTCGTCGGTCTTCGGTTGTCGCCTAATCGCGATCTGGCTCGCCTGCCGCGGGCTTCCGTCCTCCTGCCGGAGGCCGGGTTACTTTCTCTTGCTTGCCCAAGAGATCCCAAGGGACTAGCTTCGCGTCGAAGTAACCAAAGAGAAGGGCCCCCCGGATGACGCGCCTTCCGGGCCGTTGGCCCTCCAGGTGCGCGGGCGGGTTGCGGGGTTTTTAGACAGGGCATCCTGCCCTGGCGAAAAACTGGCCGGCATCCATGCCGGCCACCCTTCGGGCTATTCCTCCACCCACCCGCCGCGTCATACGGGGACCCCGGGGATCAAGAGCCGGATCAAGAGCCGAATCAAGAGCCGAATCAAGAGCCGAATCAAGAGCCGAATCAAGAGCCGGATCAAGAGCCGGATCAAGAGCCGAACAGCGCGACGTTGCTGGGCCACGCGGCTCCCTTGTAGGAGCGCACTTGTGCGCGACCAACCGACGGAGCGATGCATCCTGGCGCCGCGGTCGCGCACAAGTGCGCTCCTACAAGGGAAGGCGTCGGCCTGTGGATGGCGGATCAACGCCGCCGCTCAGTTTTTTTGTGGGAGCGCACCCTGTGCGCGACAAGCCTACGGAGCGGTACAACCCAGAGTGGCTGTCGCGCACAGGGTGCGCTCCCACAGACAAGCGGGCGCGGCAGAGGAAAGGAACGGAACGATGCCTAAGGCCGATGCGCAGCGAGGCCCGGCTTTAAGTCCTCAGCGATTCGGGCGCGTTGCGCAGCGCATTGAGGTACCTCTGTGTACCCTCGGAGGTTGTCCCACAACAGCGCGCCTCGAGCGTTCGGGCTTATCCCAACACGATGCTGCGGGCGTCACCAGGCCATTTTCTTTGGGTTACTTTTCTTTTGGGCCAGCAAAAGAAAAGTGACTCGGTCGGCGGCAGCCGATCGAAACGCCCGCCGCGTCCCACAGGGACTAGCTTTGCGTCGTAGGCGGCACCCTGGCGGAGAGGCGACAACCGGAGACCGACGCTACTGGATTCCGGCCTACGCCGGAATGACGAGCAAGGGGAGGCCTGCGCCTGAATGTCGACCCAAAAACCTGCCTGCGCCGGCATGGCGAACTAAATTCGCACCGCGGCCATCAGCCGAACCAACGCCCCCTACAACTACTTCCCACTGATATCCGGCAACCCCGACTCCAGATACCAGTGCTTGCTTTCCGCGTCAAAACTCCACGTCTGGTGATCCGTCACCGTGCGCTCCGCCTGGGTGTTCACGTTGACCAGGTTGATCTTCACCGTCTGCTTCACTTCAAGCTGGCCATTGGGCACGACACCGTTGCCGTCGTCATAGCCGCTGACTTTGTACTGCTGGTAGCGGGACATCTCCAACGGCGAGATCGGATGGGCCTCGCGCACCTTCGGGTCCACGAACACCAGGGCGGCGTTGAAGTCGCCCCAGCGCACCGCGCTGGCGTACGCGTTGAGCGTGGTGGTGAGGTCGTCGTTGCGTTTGTTGGTGGCACAGCCACCGAGCGCAAGCACGGACAGCATGGCGAGCGGGATCAGGACGCGGCGCATCTGGTATTCCCCTTGGACTAGGCCTGCATTGTGCCCAAGGAGAAGGACTTTTTCATACGGCGTCGGGGGAGCGTCGCTTGGCCACGAAGCGGGCCTCCAGCGTCGCGGCGGGCTTGGTGCCGGTGCCGGGAACCAGGCAGGTCACTTCGATGCGGGCACGGCCGCGCGAGTCGAGGGTGTCGAAAAAGGTGATCCAGTTCGCACCTTCGGCCAGGCGCGCCTCGCTGACGAAGCCCTCCCAGACCGGTTCCAGGTAGCGCACGGTGGATTCGCCGACGAACAGGTCGCATTCCAGGCCGCGCATGCGCAGTTCCAGTTCGACCAGGCCCCAGCCGTTGAGCGTCATCACGCTGACCAGGCTGCCGCCGAACGCGCAGCCCTTGTCGTTGATGTTCGGGCCCAGTGGGGCGGCGAGGGAGAATTGCTGCTCGTCGCAGCCGTGTAAGTTGACGTCCATGGTCTGCGCCAGGGGAATTTCATCGCGCATGAAATTGACCAGCTTGCGTGCAAGAGTGTGTCGTTCGGTGGTGCTCATCGTCGCGGGGTAGGCATGGGGGGAAGGCGTAGTTTACGCACCCAGGCGGGACAGCACCGCTACGGCCCGGGCCGCTACACTCGCGGGCACCCCCGGAGAGGCCCATGACCACGCGATCCCCGACCCTTGCCGAGCCCGCGCTGGACGGACGCACCGTGGTCATCACGCGTCCGGCCGGTACGGGGTCGCCGTTGGCGCGGCGGGTGCGGCGGATGGGCGGGGTGCCGCTGCTGTTGCCGGGTTTGTCGCTGCGTGCCGCCGATGACGGGGAGGCGGTGGCCGTCGATCTGCGCGCAGCACTGAGCGACCCGCTGGTGATCTTCACCAGCCCTGCCGCCGTGCGCTTTGCTGCCCGATTGGTGCCCTTGCGCACCGGCGCCACCGTGCTTGCGGTAGGCCAGGGCACGGCACGGGCATTGGCACGCCATGGCGTCGAAGCGGTGGCGCCGCAGGTGCGCCAGGACAGCGAAGGTCTGCTGGAACAACCGGCGCTCGCTCAACTGAAGGGCCAACGCGTGGCCCTTGTCGGTGCGCCGGGCGGTCGCGGCGTGCTGCGTGCGGAGCTGCTTGCGCGTGGCGCACGGCTGCGCGAAGTGCACGTCTATCGTCGCGGCACGCCGCGCTGGCAGCGTCGTCAGCTCGATGCCATTCGGCAATTGCCGGCCGATGCGCGTGTGCTGCTGTCGAGCGCCGAGGCGTTGGACAATTTGAAGCAGGGGCTGCCGGCCGATGCGTACGCGCAACTGATCCAGGCCGTGGCCATCGCCAGCAGCGAGCGACTCGCCGAGGCCGCTCTCGCGGCCGGCTTCAAGCGCGTCGCCATTGCAGCCTCGGCGCTATCGGACAACCTGTTGGCCACGGCGGCCCGTTCCTAGCCACTCCCGCGCCAGTCCCACGCCTTCACGCCCGTTTGATGCGAGCCCCCCGGCGTGGGCTGTTAGCATGTCGCGCATGAGCCAAGACGACTCCTTCCTCGATCGTGGTGCGCCCGCGGGCGCACGTTCAGACACTTCCCCTCGTGCCACGCGCGCGACGCCGCCCGCCCGACGCGGCAGCGGCACGCTGGCGGTGGCGCTGCTGATCTCCCTGCTTGCCTTGGGCGGCGCCGGCTATGTCGGCTGGCGCCAGTGGCGGCAGGAGCAAGGCAATGCCGCCGGCAATGCGGCGCTCAGCGGACTCAAGCAGCGCGTCGATACGCTGGAAAGCGCGTTCGGCGCCAGCGACAGCGAGCGCAACCTGCTGCGCCAGCGCCTGGGCGATGCCGACCAGGTGAATCGCTCGTTGCGCGAGGAGCTGCTGAGCCAGTCCGAGCGCACGCGCAATCTCGAAGATGCCGTGACCAAGCTGTCCGAAAAGACGCTGTCCGGCCACGACGCCATGCTGCTGGACGAAACCGAATCGCTGCTGCGCATGGCCAAGGAACGCTACGACCTGTTCCACGACGCCCAGGGCGCACTGGCTGCCTATGCGCTCGCCGATCAGGCACTCGCCGCGGTCAACGATGGCGCCTTCTCCGGCCTGCGCCAGAGCGTGGGCGCGGAACGCGAAGCGCTGAGCAAGACGCAGACGGTGAATGTGGACACCGCGCTGACCACGCTGAGCAACCTGCGCGCCGCGACGATGGCGTTGCCGCTCAAGCCGCTGGACAGCGCGGCAACCGAAACTTCACCCGGCGGCTGGTCGCGCATCATGGGCGCCCTCGATCAAGTGGTGAAGGTGCAGCGCACGAATGGCGCGCCGCTGTCGGTGGCCGATGCACGCTTCGCGCGCGAGCTCGCTTCGATCGACTTGGCGCAGGCGCAGGCGGCGCTGCTGGCCTCCGATCGCGACGCGTACATCGCCGCGCTCAAGCGTGCCGATGCCGGCATCGTCGCGCAGTTCGACATCAATGCGGCGCCGGTACAGCAGGCACGCACGCAGTTGGCCACGCTGCTGGCGCAGCCGCCCGGTGCGGCGGTGCAGCTGGGTGCGGCCCTGGGCGAGTTGCGCAATCTGCGCGCCGTGCATGCACTCAAGCCCGCGGCCAGCAGCTCGGCCGGAGCCAAGTCATGACGTTGTGGCGCTGGATTCTGCTGCTGGTGATCGTGGCGGCACTGACCGCGTTCGGCTGGCATTGGGTGGCGGAAGACCCGGGTTACGTGTTGGTGCAGATGCGCGGCTGGCAAGCGGAGACCACCGCGGTGGCCGCGCTGGTGATCCTGTTGCTGGCCTGGGCGGTGCTGAGCGCGCTCTGGTTTGCCGTGCGCTGGCCGTTCGGGGCATTCACGCGTCGCCATCGCCGGCTAAGTCGCCGCAAGATGAGCGACGGCCTGCTCGCGCTGATGGAAGGTCGCCACGGCGATGCCGAGCGCGACCTGCATCGTGCCTCGCGCCTGGACGTGTTGCGTGGACCCGCCTTGCTTGCAGCTGCGGAAGCGGCATCGCGTCGCGGCGAAAACAGTCGTGCGCTCACCACGCTGGATGATGCGGCGCAGGTCGCACCGCGTGGTGCCCGCGTGCTGCGCGCCCGGGTGCTGCGTCGCGAGGGTCGCCCCGCTGAAGCAGTGAATCTGCTGGCAGCCGATGCGGATGCCGGCAGCCTCACGCCCGGTGGTTGGCGCGAACTTGCGCTTGCCGCCCTCGCCAGCGGCGATACGCGCCGGGCGCGGCAGGCCTTGGAACCGCTGCAGAAAAGCGGCTCGCTCAGCACGAAGACTTATGGCGTGTTGGAGGGCCAGGTGCTCGCGGCTTCGCTGCGCAGCGCCACCGATGCGGCCGCTCTCAACACCCTGTGGTCGCAACTTCCGAAGACGCAGCGTCGCGTACCTGCTGCGGTGGACGCCTATGCGCGCCAGGCGGCGTCGTTCGGCATGGTCTTGCCCGCGATGGACGAAGTGGAATCGGCGCTGCGCCGCGAGTGGTCGCCGCTGTTGATCGAAACCTACGGCGCGCTTGGCGGCGAAGATATCGAAGCGCGCCTGCGTCGTGCCGAGTCGTGGCTCGATGCGCATCCCAACGATGCCCCGCTGCTGCTCACGCTGGGCCGCATGTGCGTGCGCCAGGGCCTGTGGGGCAAGGCGGCGCAGTATCTTGAACGTTCGCTCGCCCTCACGCCCAGCAGCGGCGCATGGGAAGCGCTGGGCGACGTCTACGCCGGCCAGGACGATGCCGCCCTGGCCCAGCGTTGTTACCGCAACGCCCTGGCGTTGGCGCGCGGCGAAGCCGTGGCTCCGCTGCCGCAGAGCGTGCGTTCGACGCGCCTGGATACGCGTCCCATCGCGGTGGAAGAGCGCAGCGAACACGGCGTGCCGCGCCTGCCTGAGTGACCCCAGTTGCCGCCTGCGCGCTTCAAGGCGCGAGGCGGCGATGCTTCAACTCGCCGATATCGCCCACGTGATAAACCCGGCATTGATCGCAGTGAACACCAGGGCCACCAGGAAAATCGTATCCGCCATGCGTTCCAGCCGATGGTTGCGGCCCAGGCTGCGCGTGCGCAGCGCCCAGTACGAAAGCAGGCACGAGGCCAGGTAAAGCATCGAGTTGAAGGCGAGCAGGTCGTCGCCCAGCAGATCCTCTTTGCGCAGTGAAATCACCACGCGAAGGATGCCGATCACGGTGAGGCATACGCCGACCATCGCGGCCGATGCGGTGAAGATATGCACGCAGATATCGTGGTCCAGGCGCGCGCGCTGGCTTTCGGAGCTGCTATCGGAGATGTCGGTCATGGCATGGCCTGGGTCGAATGCATCGAAAGATGGGAGCCTGCCATCGGCCGGCGGTTCCCATCGAACCTTCCTGCGTTCATCGGCCAGATCATAAGGCGACTCAGTCGCCCGGGCGTACCCACCAGCGCTGCACACGCTCGGCCAGCATCACCACGGCCAGCGAGCAGACGATGCCCAGCGCCACTTCACCCACGCGCGTGAGGGCTATCAGCCAGAACGATCCGGTATGCGGCACCAGCATGATGATGGTGGTGGTCGTGCCGCTGAGCCTTCCTGCGCTGCCCACGCCCAGCAGCCAACAGGCGGTGATGGCGACCACGATGGCCACGGCGTAGGCGCTGTAGTGCTCGCCCAGCAACAACGTGGCGCTGAAACCTACGACGCCGCCCACCAGCGCGCCGATCAGCTGGTCGCGTGACGACGAGCGCGTATCCAGATAGGTCTGCTGCGTCACCGCGATGGCGGTGATGGCTGCCCAGAACGCCTGTTGGGTATGCAGCAGCAGGCCCAGCCCATAGGCGCTGCTTGCGGCCAGCAGCGCCTGCAACGCGAACCACAAGCCCTGCACCAGACGATGCGTCCACGGCTGGTGGCGATACACATAGGCCAGGCCCTGCTGGACGTCGACGAGGCGTCGCAAGTTGTCGCGCAGGGAAGGCTGTTCGCTCATGGCCGTGGCTACAGGGGTGTCAGGTTGGCATAGGCATAGACCAGCCACTTGCTGCCGCTGTTGGCGAAGTTGACCTGGATACGCATATGCGCGCCGCTGCCCTCGGCCGTCACCACGATGCCTTCGCCGAAGCTGGGGTGGCTCACGCGCTGGCCCAGGGTCAGCGGCATGCTTTCTTCCAGCGATTTCGATCCGCTGTTCGGGCGTGCGCCATACAGCGGCCGGCTCACCTGCACGCGCGGACGCACTTCGTCGATCAGCTCGGGCGGAATTTCCGCCAGGAAGCGTGACGGGCGCGCGAGCATTTCCACGCCGTGCATGCGGCGCGATTCGGCATAGGTGATGAACAGGCGTTCGCGTGCACGGGTGATGCCCACGTAGGCGAGGCGGCGTTCTTCTTCCAGGCGGCCTTCGTCTTCCACCGAGCGCTGGCTGGGAAACAGGCCTTCTTCCATGCCGACCAGGAACACCACCGGGAATTCCAGGCCCTTGGCCGAGTGCAGCGTCATCAGCTGCACGCAGTCGTCCCACGCTTCGCCCTGGCCTTCGCCGGCTTCGAGAGCGGCGTGCGAAAGGAAGGCCGACAATTCGCTCAGGCCCGCTTCCTCGTCATCGGGCGTCAGCTCGAAACGGCTGGCGACGTTGACCAGCTCGTCCAGGTTTTCCACGCGCGATTCGGCGTTGCCACGGCTGTCCTTCTCGTAGAAGTCGCGCAGGCCGGTGTGGGTGATGGCGTGGTCGATCTGTTCGGCCAGGGCGAGCGCGTCGCCCACACCTGCGCCCGCGAACGCACGCGCCATGTCCTCGATCATGGTGAGGAAAGCCTTCACTGCGTTCTTCGCGCGGCCGGCCAGTTCGCTGCCACCGCTGAGTTCGCTGAGCGCGGCCTCCCACATGGAGCTGCGCTCGGTGCGCGCGCGACGGCGCAGCACGTCCAGCGTGCGGTCGCCGATGCCGCGGGGCGGCGTGTTCACTGCGCGCTCGAACGCGGCGTCGTCCTGCCGGTTGGACGAGAGGCGAAGATAGGCCAGCGCATCCTTGATTTCCGCGCGATCGAAGAAGCGCTGGCCGCCATAGACGCGGAAGCGGATATCCCGCTGCATCAGCTGTTCTTCGAAATTGCGCGACTGCGCATTGGAGCGATAGAGGATCGCGCAATCGCGCGCCTCGCCATGCTCGCTGACGTATTCGCGGATGCGCTCGATGACGAAGCGCGCTTCGTCCTGTTCGTTGTACGCGGCATACAGCGCGATGCGCTCGCCTTCGCCGCCATCCGTCCACAACTGCTTGCCGAGGCGGCCACCGTTGCGGGCGATCACACTGTTGGCGGCTTTGAGGATGGTCGAGGTGGAGCGGTAGTTCTGCTCGAGCTTGATGGTCTTGGCGCCGGGGAAATCGCGCAGGAACTGCTGCACGTTTTCCACTTTCGCACCGCGCCAGCCATAGATCGCCTGGTCGTCGTCGCCCACCACGAAGACCTGGCCGGTGGTGCCGGCAAGCACGCGGATCCATGCGTACTGCAGGGTGTTGGTGTCCTGGAATTCGTCGATCAGCAGGTGGCGCCAGCGATCGCGGTAATGATCGAGGATGGACGGATTGTGCAGCCACAGTTCGTGCGCACGCAGCAGCAGCTCGGCGAAATCCACCAGGCCGGCGCGGCGGCAGGCATCCTCATACGCCTGGTAGATCTGCACCAGGGTGCGCGTCATCGGGTGATCGCGATGCTCGATGGTGTCGGCGCGCTTGCCTTCGTCCTTCCACTGGTTGATCTGCCACGTCGCCTGGCGCGGCGGGAAGCGTGCCTCGTCCAGGCCAAGACCCGCGATCACCCGCTTGATGATGCGCTGCTGGTCGTCCGCGTCGAGGATCTGGAAACCCTCCGGCAGGCCCGCCTCGCGCCAGTGACGGCGTAGCAGGCGGTGCGCGATGCCGTGGAAGGTACCCACGGTCAGGCCCTGGGTGCCGCCCGGAATAAGCTGGTCCAGGCGCGCGCGCATTTCGCCGGCGGCCTTGTTGGTGAAGGTGACAGCGAGCACCGACCACGGCGACACGTCCACCACCTGGGTGAGCCAGCCGATGCGGTGGGTGAGCACGCGCGTCTTGCCGGAGCCGGCGCCCGCGAGTACGAGATAGTGGCCGGGAGGCGCGCAAACGGCTTCGCGCTGCGCGTCGTTGAGCTTGTCGATCAGGTGGGAGACATCCATCCTGCCTATTGTACCGGGGGAGGCAAGGCCGTTCCCGCCAGGGTGCCCGAGTCAGGCCTCAGTAGTTGAGACCCGGGCTCAGCAGGTGCCAGCAGACGATGAACGCGATGGCGGCGAGACACGCCAGCAGCTCGATCGTGGCGCTGATCCGGCGCCACCAACTGCCGCCATGGCGCCACGCGCGCCAGCATTCCAGGGCGACACCCAGCGTGCCCGGCACGGCCAGGATGCCGACCAGGTGCAGCAGGCGCAGTCGCGTATCCAGTTGCGCCACGCCCAGGCGCGGCAGCAGCAGGCACCAGCCACCGGCAAACAGCAGGTAGAGAAGGGCGGTGAGACGGCTCAGGCGATAGCAGCGCAGGTCCTGGTCGGTGAGCGTCGATATCTCGCGCCGACGAAGCAGCGCAACGACGGGCCAGGACAAGGCAATCAGGGCGAATACGCCCAGGATCGCGATGACCACGCTCAGCACGCGCGAAGCCGGCCAGCCGCTGGCAGGCAGATACACCTCGACCGGAGACACCGTATCCACCGACAGCATGCTCACTTTGCCGTCGCGCACCAGCGCGCCGAGATGCCGGCCGCTGGCGTCATCCAGCCACAGATACGGCTTCACTTCACGCCAATGTGCCGTCCCAAACATCGGCGTAAGCAAGGTGCCATCCGGCCCGATGCTAATGCCGGTTTGGCGGAAAAGATTGCGCAGGGCGAGCAAATTGTCCGACGAGGTGATGCTGGACGTGTAGCGCCCCACCAACTGCGCCGCATGCTGCTTGTCGGTACCGAGCGTGGCCGGCTTCAGTTGCGGCAGCGGTGGGAAATAGCGATCGGAAAAACGATCCACCAGCTCGCGCAGCAGAGGGTGGCCCTGGCCTCCATCGGTGGCGAGGAAGATGCCGGTGTGATGTTCGGGAAACAACGCGAGCAGGCTGTTGAAGCCGGCATGCGAACCGCCATAACCGAGGATGACCTGGTCGCCGTGATCCAGATGCGCAAAGCCCAGGGCCATGCCCGGCAAGCCGGGAATCGCCGCGCGCTGATAGCTCTGCATGGTTTGCACGGTGGCCTGTTCGAGCAGTTGCGCGTTGCCGGAACGGCCGTACTGCAAGTGCGCGATCATGAAGCGTGCCATGTCCTCGGCGCTGGCCGACAAGGCACCCGCAGGCACGGCGGTGCGCAGGTCGAAAGGATGCGGCGGCGTATTCCGCGTGCCGTAGTTGAGCGCCATGTCCGCCTGCAGTGAGGCGGGCAGCGGCTGCCGGAAGCTGGCGTGCTTCATCTCCAGCGGCGCCAGGATATGCCGCTCCATATAGTCATTGAACGGCTGTCCGGACACGCGCTGCACGATGTATCCCGCCAGCGTGGCGCCATAGCTGGAATACGCGGGAACTTCGCCTGCCGAATAAATGCGCGAAGGCACCCACTGCTTCAACCAGGCGTCATAAGGCATCAACGCCGAGGGGGGCGTCGCATAGCGATCCTTGAGCACATCCTCGAAGCCGGCGGTATGCGTCATCAGATCGCGCAATGTGATCGGCTTGCCATCGCGCGCGGGAATGCTGAAATCGAGATAGCGATTGATGTCGGCATCGAGATCGAGCTTGTGCTTCTCGACCAGCTGCATCACCGCTGTCCACGTGAATAATTGCGAGACGGAGGCGACACGGAACATCGTCGTGGCCGGATCGACCGGCTTCTTCGCCTCGGCATCGGCTTCGCCATAACCCTTGGCATAGAGGATCTCGCCGTCTTTCACCACCACGGCCACGGCGCCGGTCACTGCGCCTTTCTGCATCACGCCGTCCATCTCGCCGTCGAGCCAGGGCTGCAGGCTGCGGGCATCCAGCTCGGATGCACCCAGCTGGGTAACGGTGGCGTGCTTGGCCTCCGGCAGCGGCGTGATCTGGATCGGCGCCTGGGCCCACGCGCTGGCCGGCAGCAGCATCAGGGCGAGCGCCGCAGCGCATGTCCGCGAACGGAGACGGCTCATCACGGTGGACGCGATGGCGGGCATGCGGACTCCTTGAAGCGGACGCGGCGGGGACGGAAGGGGAAGTATGCACCGCCACTTGTGGCGTGGCGTCGGCGCGGCGTCAACGTGCGTCAGGTGGGTTTCAGCTGGAAGCGTGCGCTCAGTCGCGTTTCATCTGTGCAACGAGATCGGCCAGTTCGCGCACCGCTGCCTCGGAAACCTCGCGTTGCGGCGTGATATCCGGGTTGTTGTAGTTGCCTGCGTCGCCGATCACCTGGACCATGATGCCGTCGGTGCGTGGCACCACGCTGAGGTTTTGCGTACGCAAACCGTACGTGACTTCGGGCTGGGGAATCAGCCTTGCCGTCTGCCCGCGCACGGGGATCACCGTATCGTCGTTGAACAGTGCACGC
>Ga0209672_100411_pt1 | contig 25324 bp, 22 predicted proteins | sample AraplaCol_mMS_r2_FD_184273 | JGI IMG/M metagenome (GOLD analysis project Ga0209672, IMG submission 184273) | Arabidopsis root microbial communities from North Carolina, USA - plate scrape CL_Col_mMS_r2 (SPAdes) (version 2) | ecosystem: Host-associated > Plants > Roots > Endosphere | place: USA...
TGGTGGAAGCAATGGCGTGCGGGATCCAGGTGGTTGCAACAGATTGCCCGTTCGGTCCGGCAGAAATCCTGGGGCCAAATCAGTTTGGGCAATTGATCCCCACCGGCGATCCTGTTGCACTCGAGGAAGCCATCCGGCGGAGTCTGCATGGTGAGTTTCGCGTTAGCCCTTCTTCACTGAAAGCTCGGGCAAGTGATTTCGCAGTCGATACAGCCACAGACCGCTACGTCGCCCTTTTGCGTGGCCCAACAGAGCAATAAGATACGCGCCTTTTTAATGCACGACCGCAGCGCGGATGAAGAATGCCTCGCTACGAAATTGGGCCATGCGGCAATCCGGTATCATTGCCGCTTGTATGAAGCATCCGAGCCCGAGACCGCGAGGTCGATACCGGCATGCGCATTCATGCAGCCTCGGGTTTCCGGCTTAGCAAGCCGAAGAGCACTCGAGACCATACGAGTGTTGCCAATACAATTTCCGCGGTGAGAAGCGCGCTGACTGCACCGCCAAGCCCGGCCACGGGAATGCGCCACGCCGCGACGATAAGCATGCAGATGGCGGCAAGCACTTCATACAAGAAGCGCCATCGTTTCCAACCAAATCCCAACAAGATATTGGTTCCTAAGGTGCGTATACAGTAGAGCGGCACGTACAAGGCAAGCATTCGCACTGCGGCCTGGGCGCCGACAAAGCTAGCGCCCAGTAACCATGGAACGAGATCAGCACCCCACCAGACCAATATTCCCATGAAGATGCCATAGCCACCCGTGGCCACGGCCAGGGCGAACAGTAGTGGAATACTGGCTTTCAGACGGTTCGCACCTGCTCGAAACAAATGCGGCATGGCCACCATCATAAGAGAATCGACCGGCAGCACAGCGACGCTGACGAATCGATACGCCGCCACATAACGGCCCGCCATGACATCACCGCCCCAACGCAGTGCATATGATTTGTCGAGCGTGCTTAGGGCAAGCCCACTGGCCTGTACAGCAGAAAACCCGAGCCCTACACGGATATCGCGCCAATTGAGCGATTCGTGGACCCTCTTGATGCTCAGCTTTCGAGAGCAATTCCATAGCAGCGCTGCCGCAGCAAGCCCCGTAGCCACAACATGGAGCCACCCATAGACATCGATGCCGATGTCACGCGGCAATGCGTACAACACAATCACGGCGATGATTCTTGCCAGGGAAAGCAATACAGGAGCCGCTGCTGCGTGCCCCATCTGTCCGTGGGAAGCATATCCATAGGCAACCAGCGCCACCACGGGCGCCAGCATCAGCTCCGACAGAGCGATCGCCAACAGCAAAGACCAATCGGTGGTCTGGAACATACCCAGCGCCATCACGAAGAAAAGCGCGGCCAGACCAACACCAGTCATCACCAAGGCTTGCAATGCTTGCCGCCAGCGCGCGGAGAATAAGGTCGGATCACGCGCCGTGTCCTGATACATCCGCAAGCCCAGCCCCAGCCCGACGAAACCGCTCATCGCCAGCGCCAGGGATGCAATACCTGAAAATGTTCCGTAGCTCGATGCGCCCAACCTTCTGGCGAGTAGCAGCACCCAGATGAGTTGCGCAGCCAGTCTGGCACCGCTCCAGAACATGACGGAAACGGAACTCTTGGCCAGGGTTCCAAAACGCAAGCGCTCCAGCCACGGCAGCACACGCAAAATCGGGGCTGGAAAAAACTTCCTGTGGTTATCGCCTTGCATGCTTCACCACTTTGGCGGCGACCAACTTTCCTGAATACTCAGTATCGGAACTAGCCGCAATGGCACTGCACGCTACCGGAACGGTCACTTCCACTGAAAGACGAAGGCGCGGGCTGCAGCCTGCACCGCCAATCGAAAGAGCTGCGCCTCCCACCATCTGCTTCACGTCGCGACTTGCTCTTCAGCACTGGGGCGTTCAGCAAAATATCGAGCCATCGTGTAAGAGGGGCCGTTGACGCTCAGATCCATGGGCGCTCTACGCAGCTCTTCCACGCCGCCTTCCAACACGTAGCGAAGAACTCCTCCAGGTGCGCTCTGCTCCATGATGGCGTTCGATCCAAGGCCATCCGGACGCTCGGTACGCGCTCGCATCACGATGGTGGGAATGCCCAACGCCGCCAGTTCTTCCTGATTCGATCCGCCGTCAGTCAATACGCACGCAGCCCTTGCTGCCAGTCGAATGAAGTCGCGGTAGCCCATGCGCGGCAGCAGGTTGATTCGGTCGATGCCAGAGAGCCTCTCCAGGTATCCTTCTCGCGCCAATCTGCCTCGGGTCGCTGGATGCAATACGAAGTTCACGCGTCGGCATTGCGCCAGGTTCTCTACGAGCTCTACCAGCTGAAGCAGACGTTTTGAATCGTAGAGATTCTGGAAGCGATGCAGAGACACCAGTACATAGGCATCGTCATCGGCGGGAATCATCGAGGATGCACCGGTCAGACGTACGGCATCGATGATTGAGTTGCCATGCGTATTGACCACATTGCGGTGACCTCGCCGGCGCATGTACTCGGCTGCCTCGGCGTTTGGGCACATAGCGATATCGGTCATGCGAAAGACGAGGCGGCGAACCATTTCCTCGGGAAAAGGATCGAACAGCCGTCCCGAGGTGAGACCGCTCTCCAAATGCACTATGCGAGCTCCGCATCGCCTTGCAGCGTAAGCAGCGATCAACGTGGAAAGCGTGTCGCCATGAACCAGCACATAAGCTCGATCAGCGTCCCCGACCATGAGTTGGGAAAGCTTTCGCTTGATGCCCAGATATGCCGCGGGCAGCCAGCGCAGCAGCGACAAAATCGTCGAACGCTCGGATGCCTGCGTCGCTTGCACTTGGGGCGAACGTAGACCGAACTCGTCGATGAGATCTTGCATGGTCTCCTGATGCTGCCCGGTCATCAACAGCGTCACGGGAAGCTCAAGCGATTCACAGGCTGCAACCACGGGCGCCACCTTGATCAGCTGGGCTCGCGTTCCCACGGCGAAGATCAACTGCGTCGGCATAAATTACGCGTCTCGACGATAAGTAAGCGCCGTAATTTGCTCTGATACCAGGCCAATCAGGAACACGATGACTGCAGCGCTCCACATGAGCGTACTGCCATTGGTGAGACGTCCATACGTAAAGAAGGTGCGCAGGTAGTTAGCACAACCCAGAACGAAGAACACGGCACTTGCGGGCGCGAAAAGCTTCAGCGGAGAGTACAAAGTAGCGATCTTGAAGATGATCAGCAGGAAGCGGATACCGTCCTTGATCGGCTTGATGTGACTCTTGCCGATGCGTTGCGCGGCCTTGATCGGCACGTAGGCCACCGGGTAGGCGCTGCGGAAAAATGCCATCGTGCTGGTGGTCGGATACGAAAAGCCGTTCGGCAGCAGATGCAAAAATTCGCGGAACTTGTCCGCGCGCACGGCGCGATAGCCGGAAGTCAGGTCGGCCACGGTGTGGCCCGTCATCCGCGTGGCCAGCCAGTTGTAGATGGTGTTGGCGACGCCTCGCCCCACGCCTGCCTGGCTGCTCCAATCGCGGGCGCCCACGACCATGTCGTAACCCTGCCCTAGCTTTTCCAGCAATCGTGCGATATCGGCAGGGTCATGCTGTCCGTCGCCGTCCATGAAGACCAGCATGTCACCGGAGGCTGCGCGCGTACCGCGCTTGATGGCGGCGCCATTGCCCATGGAGTAAGGCGAGGACAGGCAGATCACCCCCGCCTTGGCGCAGATGTCACGCGTATCGTCGGTCGAACCGTCGTCCACCACGATGATTTCCGCCTCCGGCTGGGCTAGTCGCAGGCGCGGCAGCAGATCTTTCAGGGCCGCCCCCTCGTTTTTGGCAGGCAGGATGATGCTTAGGCGGTTCAAGAGCGTGTCCCCGGAAGTGAAGCGGCATCATAACCTGAGCTTTGCTGCGTTCAGCGGCAGGCGGCGACCAGCGCGAATTTGCGGGCGCTGCATCACATCGCTCCGAATGCCTTGGCGTCGTCTCAGGCGGGAATAACAGACCGCACCGCATCAACCACACGCTCGGCATCCTCGTCCGACATGGCCGGCGAAAGCGGCAGGCTCACCGTCTGGCGCCCGAGCTGCATCGCCACCGGCCATTGCTCGGGGCGCCAGCCGAAGCGCTGCTGGTAGTACGAATGCTCGGGCACCGAGAGGTAGTGGACGCCCGTGCCGATCCGCCGGGCATTCATCGCTTCGAGAAAACTGTCCCAGTCGATGCCGCAGCGCTGGGCGTCGATCATCACCGTATAGAGATGGTAGCCATGGCGGGTTCCATCCTCCGGCGCTGCAGGGAGCCCGATCGGCAGGTCGGCCAGTACCTCGTCGTAGTACTGCCACAGCTGCCGCCGGCGTTGCCAGTTGTCCTCGACCCGAGCCAGCTGGTGGATGCCGATGGCCGCCTGCAAGTCCATCATGTTGTATTTGAAACCGCATTCGACCACTTGATAGTGCCGATAGCCCTGGTCGCCGAAGCGGTGCCACGCGTCCTTGCTCATGCCGTGCAGGGCAAGGACGCGGGCGCGGGCGATGCGCTCCTCGTCACGCCCCAGGATCATGCCGCCCTCCCCCGTCACCACGTTCTTGGTGACATAGAAACTGAAGCAGCCAAAATCCCCGAAAGTACCCACGGGCTGGCCCTGGAACTCGCTTTCGATGGCATGGGCGCAGTCTTCGATCACCACCAGGCCGTGTTTGTCGGCGATGGCCATGATGCGGTCCATGGCGCACGGCCGCCCCGCGAAATGGACCGGCACGATGGCCCGGGTTCGCGGGGTAATGGCCGCCTCGATGGCATCGGGGTCGATGTTCTGGGTGACAGGATCAACGTCGGCAAGCACCGGCGTGAGCCCCGCGTGGAGGATGGCGTTGACCGTGGCGCAGAAGGTCAGGGGTGTGGTGATCACCTCGCTGCCCGGCTCCAGGCCAGCCGCCACCATGCTCACGTGGAGGGCTGCCGTGCAGGAGTTGACCGCCGCCACCTGAGACGACTGGACCTGGCGCCAGGCAGCAAAATCGCGCTCAAACTGAGCGACCCGCGGCCCCGTCCCCAACCAGCCCGACCGCAGGCAGGCCTCGACCTCGGCGATCTCAGCCTCCTCGATTCGAGGGGCGCCAAAGACGAGAAAGGGTCGCTGGGGGTCAGGATGTGTCACGGGTCGCACTTGGTGGGGACAGGCCGCAGTTCTATCCCAACGCCGCGGCGCGGTCTACGGACAAAACCGGCGAGGCACGTCTGTTGCATGTCCGGATGGCGCGCCCGATTCAGGCTGGTTATGTGCGCCCGGTCACCCCGACGCTTTCAAACCCTGAGCTGATGGGATGACCAACCCCGCCAACTGGGGTAAATTCCCTTCTTATCAGGGGGCTGGGCCGTTTCGCTATGTCAACGCTAATGCAACCGTCGCTCGCAGGCCTCACCGGCCTGGCGCGCCGACTGGTATCGGAAGATGTGCTCCCGGAGACCGATGTCCGCCGGGCGGTGGCAGAGTCGACCCAGGGAAAAGCCTCGCTCACCGCCTGGCTGCTGGACAACAACCTTGTAGACAGTGCGCGGCTCACGCGCATCGCCTCCGACGAGTTCGGCATGCCAATGATGGATGTGAGCGCCCTGGTTCCGGCCAACTTGCCGTTGAACCTGATCAGCGAAGCGCTGATCAACAAGCACAAGGCGCTGCCGCTGTTCAAGCGCGGCAAGCGATTGTTCGTCGGCATAGCCGACCCGATGCAATCGCACGCGCTGGACGAGATCAAGTTCCACTCCAACTGCATGGTGGAACCTATCCTGGTGGATCGCAGCCAGCTCCTGCGCGTCATCGAGACGGCGCTCAACGCGATGAGCAACGCCATGCCCGAAATGGGCGGCGGCGATTTCGACGAGCTGACGCTGGAAGGCGGTGACGAAGAGGCCGAGTCCACGGGCATCGACGCGAACTCGAACGACGACGCTCCGGTCGTCAAGTTCGTCAACAAAATCCTGGTCGACGCAATCAAGCGCGGCGCCTCGGACGTCCATTTCGAACCGTTCGAAACCCAGTATCGCGTGCGCCTGCGCATGGATGGCATGCTGCGCGCCGTCGCCAGCCCGCCGATGAAGCTCGCCGCGCGCATCTCCTCGCGCATCAAGGTGATGTCGGGTCTGGATATCGCCGAACGTCGCGTGCCGCAGGACGGACGTATCAAGCTCAACCTGTCCAAGAGCCGCTCGGTCGACTTCCGCGTCAGCACGCTGCCCACGCTGTTCGGCGAAAAGATCGTGCTGCGTATCCTGGACGGCTCCGCCGCCAAGCTCGGCATCGACGTTCTGGGCTACGAGGAAGCACAGAAGCAGCTCTATATCGACGCCATCCACAAGCCCTACGGCATGGTGCTCGTGACCGGCCCGACCGGCTCGGGCAAGACGGTGTCGCTCTATACGGCGCTCAATATTCTCAATACCGCCGAACGCAATATCTCGACGGTGGAAGACCCGGTGGAAATCCGCGTCGAGGGCATCAACCAGGTCCAGCAGAACGTCAAGCGCGGCATGACCTTCGCGGCAGCGCTGCGCTCATTCCTGCGACAGGATCCCGACGTGATCATGGTCGGCGAAATTCGCGACCTGGAAACGGCGGAAATTGCCGTCAAGGCAGCGCAGACGGGCCACATGGTGCTGTCGACGCTGCATACCAACGACGCGCCACAGACCATCTCGCGCATGATGAACATGGGCATTGCGCCTTACAACATCACCTCGTCGGTGACCCTGGTCATTGCGCAGCGACTCGCACGCCGCCTGCACGACTGCAAACGGCCCATCGAGCTGCCGCCACAGACGCTGCTCGACGCCGGTTTCAGCCAGGAAGACATCGACGCCGGACTGACGGTCTATGAAGCCGTCGGCTGCGATAGCTGCAATGAGGGTTACAAAGGGCGCGTAGGCATCTACCAGGTCATGCCGATGCTCGAGCAGATCCAGAAGATCATTCTGCAGGGCGGTAACACCCTGCAGATCGCCGAGGCGGCCAAGAGCGCCGGGGTGAACGATTTGCGGGCCTCGGCATTGCTGAAAGTCAAGAAGGGCATGACCAGTCTGGCCGAGATCGACCGCGTTACCAAGGATTGATCACCGGTATTGGCCGATGAGGCCACCGGGTTGGGCTGTCCGTCGCACCGAACTTGCGTCCGGTGCCACGAATTGGTCCGGGGGAATGACTTAAGCTGCACCGATAAGACGGCCGCCATCCTGAGGCGACCTGACCGTACCAGCAGGGGGAAATGTAATGGCCGTGGCCACCGCTAAGAACGTGAAGTCGCTCGGCGCCCAGCGTGCCGAGATCAGCCAGCTGACCATGTACGACTGGGTTGCCTTGGACAAGCGCGGCAAGCGCATGAAGGGCGACATGTCGGCCAAGAATGCCTCGCTGGTCAAGGCCGAACTGCGCCGGCAGGGCATGAATCCTCAGACGGTGAAGGAGCGCGGCAAACCGCTGTTCGGGGCGACCGGTAGCACGGTGAAGCCTCGCGACGTCGCCATCTTCAGCCGCCAGATCGCCACCATGATGGCCTCCGGCGTACCGATGGTGCAGTCCTTCGAGATCATCGCCGACGGCCAGAAGAACATCCGCTTCAAGAACATGCTGACGGATGTGAAGCAGACCATCGAGGGTGGCTCTGCTCTCCACGAAGCGTTGGGGAAATATCCGGTCGAATTTGACGAGCTTTATCGAAACCTTGTGCACGCAGGCGAGGCTTCGGGCGTGCTGGATACCGTGCTGGACACGGTGGCCACCTATAAGGAACGCACCGAGGCGATCAAGGCCAAGATCAAGAAAGCCCTGTTCTACCCGGTCATGGTTTTGGCAGTCGCGCTGCTCGTCAGCATGATCATGCTGCTATTCGTAGTACCGGTGTTCGCGCAGACCTTCAAAGATGCCGGCGCGGAGTTGCCTGCCCCGACCCAGATCGTCATCAACGCCTCGGACTTCATGAAGTCCTATTGGTGGGTCGTCATTGGCGGCATTGTCGGCGGCGTCGTCGCGCTGGTCATGGCCAAGAAACGTTCCATCAAGTTCGCCCACTTCCTCGACCGCTTGATGCTCAAGCTTCCGGTCATTGGCAATATTCTTCGTCAGTCTGCCATTGCCCGTTTTGCCCGCACGCTGGGCGTGACATTTCGAGCCGGCGTACCGCTGGTGGAAGCACTCGATGCCGTGGCGGGAGCCACCGGCAGCGTGGTCTATGGCGACGCCGTCAAGCAGATGCGTGAAGACGTAGCCGTTGGTCACCAGCTGCAGCTCTCCATGAAACAAACCGGCGTATTCCCGAACATGGTCGTGCAGATGACGGCCATCGGTGAAGAATCCGGTGCGCTCGACCATATGCTGTTCAAGGTCGCCGAGTTCTACGAGGAAGAAGTAAACAACGCGGTAGACACCCTCGCGACACTACTCGAGCCGCTGATCATGGTGATCCTTGGCGTGCTCGTGGGTGGCATGGTCATTTCGCTCTACCTGCCCATCTTCAAGCTCGCCGCTACCGTGTAAGCTCTGGCCATCCAGGCCCCTCTCCCGCCGGGAGAGGGGCCTTTTTCATATCCAAACCTTCGGATTTATGCATGTTTGAGCTCCTCCTCTGGGAATGGATTCTTGCGGCCGGCATACTCGGCCTGCTGGTCGGCAGCTTCCTCAACGTGGTGATCCTGCGTTTGCCCGAGCGCTTGATGGCGCAGTGGCGACTCGATGCCTTCGACACGCTGGCGATGGAACCCGACAGCACTGCGCTACCGCCAGGCATCGTGCGCGAACCCTCGCACTGCCCTCACTGCAAGCACCCCCTCTCAGCCCGCGACAACATCCCCTTGTTTGGATGGCTGCTGTTGCGCGGCCGCTGCCGTTACTGCAAGACGCCGATTTCCATCCAGTACCCGCTGGTCGAACTACTCAGTGGTCTGGCGAGTGCAGTGATCGTGTGGAAGTTCGGACCCACCTGGATGGCTGCGGCCGGGCTGGTCTTTACCTGGATGCTTATTGCACTGGCCGGCATCGATTTCCGCACGCAGTATCTGCCCGATCAGTTGAACTACCCGCTGCTTTGGCTGGGATTGCTGCTCAGCCTCCTTGCGATGTTCGTGGCGCCGAGCACGGCGATACTCGGCGCCGCTATCGGCTACCTCAGCTTGTGGAGCGTCTACTGGCTGTTCAAGCTGCTCACCGGCAAGGAGGGCATGGGCTATGGCGACTTCAAGCTGCTCGCCGCGCTGGGCGCATGGATGGGTCCCACGGCCTTGCTGCCGGTGATCCTGCTTTCCTCGTTCATCGGCGCCATCGTGGGCGGCGGCATGATTGCGCTGCGCAAGCACGGACGTGACATTCCGATGCCGTTCGGCCCGTTCATTGCGGCGGCGGGCTGGACCTGGTTCGTCGCCGGCGAATGGCTGCTGCAGCAGTACATGCAGCTGACGGGGATGCATTGACCGCGCCTCGCGCCAGCTATGTGGTCGCCCTCACTGGCGGTATCGCCGCCGGCAAGAGTGCCGTGTCGCGACGGTTCGAAGCACTGGGCATCCATGTCTACGATGCGGATGTGGCAGCAAGAGAGGTGATTGCAGCGGGGTCGGACGGCCTGGCGGCCGTTGTCGAACACTTCGGCGACGACGTGCTCGACGCCAGCGGCCAGCTGGATCGCAGCGCCATGCGCCAGCGCGTGTTTGGCAACGATGCGGAACGGCGAGCGCTGGAAGCGATCACCCACCCGCGCATTCGGCAATGGCTGCATGACCACGTCGCTGCAGATCTTGGCCCGTATTGCATGCTCGCCATTCCGCTGCTCACCGAGAACCACGAGCACTACCGTTGGGTGGACCGCGTGCTGGTGGTGGATGTGCCTGAGTCGGTGCAACTGGAGCGCCTGACGCAGCGCGATGGTATCGACGAGGCCCTGGCCCGGCGCATGATCGAGCGCCAGGCGCGACGCGAACAGCGCCTGTCACTGGCCCATGACGTAATCGAAAACAGTGGCGACGAATCCGTGCTGGATGCCGCGGTGGTCGAATTGCACGCGCGCTACCTGGCGTTCGCTCAGGCGAAGCGTTGAGCCGCTGTCACCAGAATCCACGAATGCCGGCGACGCCCTGCCCGCCTGCGTGTCGCGCCTTGTCGAGCTCCTGCAGCGTCATGCCGCCAAGCGCGTAGACAGGCAAGGGCGAGCCTTCGATCAGCTGCTCGAACGCCTCCCAACCTAGCGGCGTCGCGTCAGGATGGGTGGCCGTCGCGGCCACCGGAGAGAGCGTGGCGAAATCCGCGATGTCCATCGCCTGCTGCAAGTCCGCGGCATGATGACAACTTGCGCCCACCCACTGCGTTACGGGCAGCGGACGCTCCTGCCAGCTCGCGAGTTGCGCCGCCTTGAGCTGAACCCCGGCGCCGGCTCCCAGCGCCAGCGCGCCTGCGACATCGCCACTCAGCAGTAGTTGGGCGTCCACGGCGCGCGCCTCGGTCAACAGACTGGCCGCCAGCTCCCGCACCCGTGCTGTTGGCCACTGCGGAAAGCGCAGCAGTACCATGCGCTCGCCTGCTGCCATGGCGCGCCGTATCCGTTGCTGCCATTCGTCGAACGCCGTCGATGGCACATCGGCAGTAATCGCGTAGCGCGGGGGCAGCTGCAAGGCGCGCAGGATGTGCCGATCGGCTGGCGTCAGCAGATCCAAGTCGACCGATGCCGGATCGGCCCAGCGCAATGCCTGGCCGTCGAGGGACGCCAGCTCCCCCTGCCATCGACGCACGAGGCGGGCATCCAGCAGCAGTGAGCGTTCGCCATAACGCCAGGGCACACGAATGAGTGGTCCATCGACCGACGCTTCAATCCCCAGCTCTTCGCGCAACTCGCGCACCAGACCGTCGACCGGCGTTTCGCCAGCCTCCAGTTTTCCACCGGGAAATTCCCACAGGCCGGCCAGGTGCTTGCCAGGCGGGCGCTGCGCCAGCAGCACGCGCCCTTGCGGATCGAGCATGACGCCAGCCATGACATGCATGGCGGCCGTCGTCGGAGCAGGCATCGCCTTCGCTCAGTCGTTGCGGATGTACTCGACCATGTCGAAGTCGTACGCGTGGGTACCGTCCTTCTTGTGGTGCACGCGGGATACTTCGGTCCAGTCGCTGAAATGCACGCCCGGGAAGAACGTGTCCGCGCCGTCCACCGCACCATTGACCCAGGTGAGGTACAGGCGCTTGGCGGCCGGCAGGGCTTCGCGGTAGATCTCGCCGCCGCCGATCACCATCAGGCCGGTGCCGCCGGCGCGGGCGGTGCCTTCAGCGAGGGAGCGCACCGTGACCTGACCGGGAAACGGGGCTTCGTGCTTGCGGCTCATCACCAGGTTGGTGCGGTCCGGCAGGGGCCGTCCGATCGCCACCGCGGTGTTGTAGCCCATCAGCACGTACTTGCCGAGCGTGAGCTCCTTGAACCAGCGCAAGTCGTCCGGCAGGTGCCAGGGCAACTGGCCTTTGCGGCCAATAGCGAAGTTCTCATCCAGCGCGGCAATCAGCGAAATAGCCATGGAAATCCTTGCATTCATCGACAGTGTTGACCACCGCGCCGCCGTCCAGGGGCGTGGCGCGGCGCCGATCTTAGCAGGACCGGGGGCCGAACCCGGCAAGTGACAGCGTGCCGGGCTTACACGGCCACCGGCGCCTTGATCGCGCCATGCGGTTCGTAGCCCACGATCGCGATGTCCTCGTAGCGGAAATCGAAAATCGAGCGAACCTCCGGGTTGAGCTCCAGCCGGGGCAGCGCCCGCGGCTCGCGGCTCAGCTGCAGTCGCGCCTGCTCCACATGGTTGTTGTAGAGATGGGCGTCACCCAACGTATGTACGAAATCACCCACCCCCAGGTTGCATACCTGGGCAATCATGTGGGTCAGCAGCGCGTAGCTGGCGATGTTGAACGGCACGCCCAGGAAGATGTCGCCCGAACGCTGGTACAGCTGGCAGCTGAGCTTGCCGTCCGCCACGTAGAACTGGAACAGCGCATGGCATGGCATCAGCGCCATTTTCGGCAGTTCGCCGACATTCCACGCGCTTACCAGCAGGCGGCGGGAATCGGGGTTGCGCTTGATCTCGTCCACCACCCAGCGGATCTGGTCGACCACGCCGCCGTCGGCGGTGGCCCAGGCACGCCACTGATGCCCGTAGACGGGGCCCAGGTTGCCGTTGGCGTCGGCCCATTCGTCCCAGATGCTGACGCCGTTCTGCTTGAGGTAGGCGATGTTGGTGTCGCCCTGCAGGAACCAGATCAGCTCGTGGATGATCGATTTGAGGTGCAGTTTCTTGGTGGTGACCAGCGGGAAGCCTTCGGCCAGGTCAAAGCGCATCTGCCAGCCGAATACGCTGCGCGTACCCGTGCCCGTGCGATCGGCCTTTTCCGTGCCGTGATCGAGCACGTGCTGCAACAGGTCGAGATAGGCGCGCACGGCTTACTCCTTGGTGGGCAGCGAAACGTTGTACGGGCGCATGGTCGGCGCGTTGCGCGACATGGCGATCAGCACCAGGCCGATCAACACCAGCGGCAGGGACTGGATCTGCCCCATGGTCAGCCAACCCCAGGCCAGGTAGCCGAGCTGCGGATCGGGCACGCGCACGAATTCCACGCCAAAACGGAAGCAGCCGTAGAGCAGCGCGAACAGTCCTGAAATGAGATAGCGCGGCCGCGGCTTGATCGACACCAGGAACAGCACGGTAAACATCACCACGCCCTCCAGCAGCATTTCATAGAGCTGCGAAGGATGGCGCGGCAAGCCGCCAAACTGGGCCAGGGTCGCCTGCCACTGCGGATGCGTCGCGGCCCAGTCCACATCGGCGGACCGGGCATTGGGGAAAATCATCGCCCAGGACACGGTGTCGGGCTTGCCCCACAGCTCGCCGTTGATGAAATTGCCCAGGCGACCCAGCCCCAGGCCCACGGGTACGATCGGCGCCACGAAATCGATCGTGTCGAAGAAATGGATGTCGTTGCGGCGCGACCACCACCAGCCCGCCGTGAGCACGCCCAGCAGGCCCCCGTGGAAGCTCATGCCGCCGTCCCACACGCGAAACAGGGCGAGCGGATCGGTCCAGATCCAGTGGATATCGGCATAAAACAGCATGTACCAGATGCGACCGCCGACGATCACGCCCATCATCGCGTAGAACGCCAGGTCGCCGAGCGCATCGCGCGATACCGGCAGGCGGCCACGTGCACGGCGGTACTCGGCGAGCAGCCATGCGCCCAGGAACCCGCCCAGATACATCAAGCCATACCAGTGGATCTGAAGCGGCCCCAGCTTGAAAGCCACGGGATCGAAGGCGACGGTGAAGGGCTGCGTCATGGGCACACGGGCTGGCGGCAAAGCGCGAGTGTAGCGGGCAGCGCCGCCGGAGGGCATCGGGGGCCAGGCATGGGCGCGCTGACGCGACGCTGATACTCCCGACAGGCGGCAAGATCAGCGCTGGCAGAGAGATTTCTTAAGCGCTCACCAGACAACCAACTATCAGCTGACTGTTGCATTAGGGTTGCACCTACCCGTCACTTTGTTTTAACTTCGGGATTACATCGCCTGTCCCCCAAGCCTGGCGATGCCACGGTGCGCACCCCTTCCCCAGGGCAGTTCGCGCCATCCCCATACCCAGATGTCCAGCCCTCGCGAGCTGGCTGATGGCTATTTTTTGTTCGGAGTTCCAACAATGAAGCAAAAGACCCTGCTGGCTACTGCCATCGCCGCAGCGCTCGTGCTGCAGACATGGTCGGTGGCCGCACAGGATGCCGCTCCTGCCCCGGCTGAACAGGCCTCGGCCAAGAGCCTCGAGACCGTCACCGTCACCGGTTCGCGCATTCGCAGCGTGGACGTGGAAACCTCGCAGCCTGTGTTCACCATGGACCGTGCGGCGATCCAGGCCACCGGCCTGACCAACGTCAACGACATCCTGGCCCGCATGCCGTCCGCCGGCACTCCGGACATCACCCCGCAGGACACGCTGTCCTCGGGCGCTGACGTCGGCGGTCGCTACGTCAACATCCGCAACCTGGGTTCGCAGCGCACCCTGGTGCTGGTCAATGGCCGTCGCTGGAGCACCAGCCTCTCGGGCCTGACCGACCTGTCGACCATTCCCGTCTCGATGATCGAGCGCATCGACATCCTCAAGGATGGCGCCTCCTCCATCTACGGCTCCGACGCCATCGGCGGCGTGGTGAACATCATCACCAAGGAGAAGTTCGACGGCGCCGAAGCCACCGTCTACTACGGCCAGAACGGCAAGGGCGACGGCGAGACGCAGAACTACGACTTCACCTGGGGCCACTCGACCGAGAAGAACTCGATCATCGTCGGTGCCTCGTACCAGAACGTCGATCCGATGTGGAACAGCGAGCGTCCCGAGACCTCGTACGCCCAGGGTCCGCGTCACCCGACGGCTGGCCTGGGCCTTGGCCCGTACGGCCGCGTGGTCGATCCGACCACGGGCGACCAGTACGTCTACAACCATGGTTCGCAGACGACGACCGCAGGCGCGCCGGCTGGCTACCACCTGTACGATCCCAACAGCACGGCCGACAAGTACAACACGCAGCAGGACATGACGTTCCGCGCGGGCACCAAGCTGAAGAACCTGTACCTGCAGGACCGCTACAAGCTCACCGACAACATCACGCTGCGCGCGGCCGCCAGCTACAGCTCGCGCGATACCTCGAGCCAGCTCGCCGGCTACCCGTTCCAGTCGGGCGCGGCGGATGAGCCGATCCTGATCAGCGGCCAGAACGCCTACAACCCGTTCCCGGGCCAGGACGTCGAGTTCTTCCGCCGCACGGTGGAAATGCCCCGCGTCACGAACGTGCAGTCGAATCTTGCGCACATCGACCTGGGCGCCGAAGGTTACTTCCAGTTCCTGAACCACGATTGGTCGTGGGACGCTGGCTTCACCTACGACGCCAACAAGATCCGCATCCAGGGCAGCGGCAACATCTATCTGCCCAATGCCCGCGCCGCCCTGGGCCCGACGACCACCATCAACGGCCAGGTCGCCTGCGCCAGCGCCGCTGATCGCGCCGCCGGCTGCGTGCCGTGGAACATCCTCGCCGGTCCGGGCGCCACCCCGCAGTCGGTGTGGAACTACCTGAACTACAACAGCACCGATCGCCAGGCCAGCTACACCTCTGACTGGGCCGCCAACGTGTCCGGCGGTCTGTTCGACCTGCCGGCAGGCACGGTCAACCTGGCCGTGGGCGTGGAGCATCGTGGTGAGAAGGGCGTCTTCCGTCCGGACGCTGCCGATGCCGCCGGCCTGACCACCAACCTGGCCAGCGCACCGACCAACGGCGCGTACAACACCAACGAAGCGTACGCCGAGCTTGACGTGCCGCTGCTGCGTGACCTGCCGGGTGCGCAGGAGCTGGGCATCAATATCGCCAGCCGCTACTCGCACTACAGCAACTTCGGCAGCACCACCAACAACAAGTACAGCTTCCGCTACCGTCCGTTCGCGGACCTGCTGGTTCGCGGTACCTGGGCCCAGGGCTTCCGCGCACCGACCATCAGCGACCTGGACGGTGGCATTGGCCAGAGCTTCGAGACGTTCCTGGATCCGTGCGATTCGGTCTACGGCGCTGCCGCGACCAACTCGCAGGTCAAGGCTCGCTGCTCCGCCGCTGGCGTGCCGACGAACTATCGCCAGGTCGACCAGACCGGCGCGCAAGTCAGCAGCACCAATGGTGGCCAGACGCCGGTGGCCTTCCTCTCCGGTTCGAACCCGAACCTGAAGCCGGAAACCTCGATCACCCGTACGCTGGGCATGGTCTACAGCCCGCACTACGTGGAAGGCCTGGACTTCACGGTCGACTACTACAACATCTACGTGAAGAACATCATCTCGTCGGTGCTTGCACAGAACATCGTCGACTACTGCTACATCAACGGCGACCAGAACTTCTGCAACAACTTCCAGCGCACGCCGACGGCGACCTCGAACCTGGCAGCAGGCTCGATCTCCTCGCTCAACGAAGGCCTGGCCAACCTGGGCACGCTGAAGACCGAAGGCTACGACGTCGGTATCCACTACCGTCTGCCGGAAACCTCGTTCGGCCGCTTCCGCATCGCTTCGGACAGCACCTACCTGACCAAGTACGAAGTGGTCAGCGGTCCGGGCGCCACGCCGCAGGATCTGGTTGGCTTCATGTCGGGCGGCACCGCCGGCGGCACGGGCGAAGACGGCATGTACCGTCTGCGTTCGAACCTGCAGGTGGATTGGGATTACAAGCAGTTCGGCGCCAGCTGGACGGTGCGTTACTACGCCGGCCTGAAGGACAGCTGCTACACCGCGACGGTCGAGTGCTCCTCGCCGAACTACACCAACCCGTGGTGGGGCACCTATGGCATGAGCCAGAAGGGTTCGGTTGCGTTCAACGACGCACAGTTCCGCTACACCGCGCCGTGGAAGGGTACGTTCTCTGTGGGTGTGAACAACATCTTCAACAAGAAGGGTCCGTACTACTACTCGGTGACCACCTCGGGTACCGGCAGCGCGCCGTACAACCCGGCGTTCGACATCGACCGTTACTGGTACGTGTCGTACAACCAGAAGTTCTAAGCTCGAAAGAGTGCAGTGCTTCGAAAAGGCGGGCCTTCGGGCCCGCTTTTTTTATGCATTGGCGAATTGCGAGGGAGTGGTTCGCCGAAGCTCTGCGGTCGCGCACAAGTGCGCTCCTACAAGGTCGCTATACCCCTGTAGGAGCGCACTTGTGCGCGACCCGCCTTGCGCCGTTCGCAAAACAATCAGAGCAACACCGGTCTATCCGGCAATTCGTCCGGCGCGTCCTTGTCATTGCCCGGAAAATGGCGCACCAGCAAGGCATGCGCTGCGGCGATGCCATCAAGGCAACCCGGCCGCCATTCGCCGCGAGCGAAGCGCGCCAGCATGTGATCGCGGATCGCATCCCACTCGGATGGCGCCACCACGGCGGCCACGCCACGGTCGGCAAGAATCACCACACGGTGCTCCGCCATCAGGATGTAAAACAGCACGCCGCTGTTGTGCTGGGTATCCCACACATGCAGCTGGGCAAACACCTGCCGTGCGCGGTGTTCTGCCGTCATGCCCGCAAATACCGCGCTGGGCGCCAGCCGCGATTCGACGGCAAAGCACACTTCACCGCGATGGTCGCGTTCACCTTGTGCGATCGCGCCGGCCATCTCGTCGAGCAGGCTTTTGGGAAAGCGCTGGCGCAGCTGGAACCAGCCGTCGAACAGATTCATCAGCAGACGTTGTGTGCGCGACATGTCACCAGCTCCCCGATGAACCACCACCGCCGAAACTGCCGCCGCCGCCGCTGAAGCCGCCGCCGCCACTACCGCCGCCGAAGCCACCGCCGCCACCAAAACCACCGCCGCCGAAGCCACCGAAGCCGCCCCAACCGCCGCCACCGATGGAGCGCCCTCCTCCCCCTGGCAATAGCATCAGCACGCCACCGATAAGCGCGCCGAAAATACCCGCGCCCAGCGATGCGGCCAGCAACCAGACCAGCCCGCCGGTAATGGCCGCACCTATTGGCGTGCGCAACCAGACGGTGGTTCGACCTAAGACGCTGCGCAGAAAGAAGGCCGCGAACGCACCGATCAACAAGACATGGCCAAAGTCGATGCCACGCCGGCGCTCAGGATTGCCGCTCACCACCGGCGGCGGCAGCGCCTCGCCGTTGACCAGCTGAGTGAGCGCGCCCATGGCGTCGTGGATGCCGCCAAAATAATCGTTGGTACGAAATTTCGGCGCGATGTATTCGCGGATGATCCGCGCCGTCGCCGCGTCGGGCACGGCGCCTTCCAGCCCGTAACCCACTTCGATGCGCACGCGTCGATCGTTTTTGGCGACCAGCAACAGCAAGCCGTCGTCGGTGCCCTTGCGGCCGATCCTGTTCGCTTCGGCCACGGCCAGCGAATATTCCGCGATGTCCTGCGGTTGCGTGGTCGGCACCATTAGTACGACCAGCTGCGCGCCCTTGGTTTTTTCCAGCGACACCAGCTGCGCATCGAGCTGGTCGACCTGTTGCGGCGTCAGCGTGCCGGTGAGGTCAGTGACATGCCGGGTGAGTGTGGGAACGGTTTCGTCGGCATGCAGCAGCGCCGGCGGCAGCAAGGCCACCACCAGCGCAAGCAGCAGGCGCGCGATGCGCCCGGTCACGTCAATGCGCCGAGCCAGCGGGCGCCGGGCTGCCGAAGTCGACCGTCGGCGCCGTGGAAATAGCCTTCTCGTTCTCGACCGAGAAGTTCGGCTTCACCTGATAACCGAACATCTTCGCGGTGAGATTGTTGGGGAAGGTGCGGATCATCGAGTTGTAATCCTGCACTTCTTTCACGTAGCGGTTGCGGGCCACGGTGATGCGGTTTTCGGTGCCTTCGAGCTGCGCCTGCAGGTTCTGGAACAGGCCATCCGCCTTGAGGTTCGGATAGTTCTCGCTGACCACCATCAGGCGCGACAGCGCGCTGGACAGCTCACCCTGCGCCGCCTGGAACTGCTTGAGCTTTTCGGGGTTGTTCAGATCGTCGGTGGTCAGCTGGGTGCTGCCTACTTTGGCGCGTGCATTGGTGACCTCGGTGAGCACGCGTTCCTCGTGCTGGGCATAGCCCTTCACCGTATTGACCAGGTTGGGCACCAGGTCGGCGCGACGCTGGTACTGGTTGAGCACTTCGGACCAGGCCGCCTTCACCGACTCGTCCTGGCGCTGGATGGCGTTATAACCGCAGCCCGACAGGCCGGCGGCGACCAACAGCAAAGCGAGGACACGAAGAAGTTTCATGGGGGGTGCTCCAATCCGGTGGAGGGCCCATTGCAACACCCCGCCATGACCGGCGCAATCAATCGCGTCTTCACTTACCGGTGACGGCGGCCGGATACCATGCGGACGCCCGGAGGAAGCTTCCGGCGCGGGGACGTTGCACCAGGCCATCGTAGGAGACGAGCGCCATGCAGCACATGCTACGCGGGGGCCTGCTGGCCCTGACCCTGATCAGCGGCATGACCGCGAACGCGGCCGAAGCCACGATGGATGACGCGCTGTCCCGGCACATCCTGGCCGCGATGGACCGCTCGTCCACCTGGGGCCATCCGGACCAGATGGGCGAGTTTGCCGGCATGCGCTATTACGCCGCGGGCAACTATGCCAAGGCCATGAGATGGTTCCTGGAGGGCGCGCGGTATGCGGACAAGCTTTCCCAGCTCAGCATCGGCCTGATGTACCTCAATGGCGAAGGCGTCGAACAGGATCCGGTGACCGCCTATGCCTGGGTGGCCGTCGCGGCGGAACGAAACTACCCCCAATTCGTCGCGACTCGCGATGCCATCTGGGCAAAGCTGGACGACGCCCAGCGCGAGCGCGCCAGAGCGGCGTACGACACGCTTTACGCCAGCTATGGCGATCCCGCCGCCAAGCCGCGCATGGTTCATGAGCTGCGCATGGCACGCCTGGACACGATGGGTTTTTATTTCGGCGCCGACGTCAAGACGGTTGGCGCCGGCGGCCCCGCGCCAGCCTGCGCTGGCCCCACCATCGAAGGCGTGCCGGTGATCGGATGCAGCAGCCGGGATTTCTACGCCGACTGGCGCTGGAAGCCCGACCGATACTTCAAGACACGCGATGCCCTCTGGACCGGCACGGTCTCGGTCGGCGCTGCCGAGCAGGTCAAGGACGCCAAGTCAGGGCATTGAGCAAACGAACGGGGATCTCAGGCCCACCGAGGCCACAGGATCAGACCCCAGCTCAGCGCCGTCATGGTCAGCAGCAGGAACACCGCGGCCGAACCCATGTCCTTGGCGCGGCCGGCCAGCTCGTGGAATTCGGGGCTGACCTTGTCCACCACCGCCTCCACGGCTGAATTGAGCAGCTCGGCCGACAGCACCAGCACCGGCGGCAGGATCAGGGCGATCTTTTCCAGCGGGCCATTGCCCAGCCACAGGCCCAGCGGCACCAGCACCACGGCGATGCCCACCTCCATGCGGAACGATGCCTCGTGGCGCCAGCCCGCCTGCAGTCCTTTCATGGACCATTTGAACGCGTTCCAGATTTGCCGGGGCCCGCGGAAGCCGGTAGCGGCCATGGTGTCGTCCTCTGTGAGATTGCGGCGCAGCCGCGCCCGTGCTCGACGGGCATAAGACCTCGATTTTGCCATATCCCCCCGCGGGCGGGCAGACCGCAGGTTTCCGCATGCGGCAGTGCAACGTCAACTGAATGAATGTTGGGTTACGCTTGCCCACTTTGTGACCCCGTCAGGGGTTACGCGAGCCGGCCGCCCCGCGCGGCCGTTGTTAGAAACGCAGTACGGACAATTGAATGGCAATCCAGAATCCACCGGTCTCGCAGACCCGCTCGTTCAGCACCGTGTTCCTGATCGAGATGTGGGAGCGCTTCGGCTTCTACGGCATGCAGGTGTTGATGGTCACCTACATGATGAAGAAGCTCGGCTTCATCGATACCAAGGCCAACCTCGTATGGGGCGCGGCCGCTGCCTTGATCTACGCCACGCCCGCCATCGGCGGCTGGGTCGGCGACAAGCTCATCGGCACCCGTCGCACCATGGTCACCGGCGCGGTGGTGCTGGCACTGGGCTACGCGATGCTGTGGATTCCGTCGAACGATCCGACGCTCACCTATGTGTCGCTGGGCGTGATCATCGTCGGCAACGGCTTCTTCAAGCCCAACGCGGGCAACCTCGTGCGCAAGATCTATGAGGGCGACGACGTCCGCATCGATAGCGCGTTCACCATCTACTACATGGCAGTGAACGTCGGCTCGATGGTCTCGATGACGGCCACGCCCTGGATCCGCGACTACGTGGGCGCGCACTACGGCGACGCCATGGGCTGGCATACCGCGTTCGGCGCCTGCGCCGTAGGCCTGGTGCTGGGCCTGATCAACTACTCGCTGATGCATCGCACGCTGGCCCACATCGGCTCGCCGCCGGATGAACAGCCGGTGCAGCTCAAGCGCGTCGCTGCCTTGGTCGGCGCGTCGCTGGTGCTGGTGGTGGTGGCAGCCTTCATCCTGCAGAGCCTGCTCGCCGCCAAGATCTGCGTCTACCTCGCCGGCATCGTGATCCTGGGCATCTTCGTGCACCTGATCCGCAACGCCGGCAAGGGTGAGCGTTCGGGCCTGATCGCTGCCCTGGTGCTCACGGTGCAGACGATTTTCTTCTTCATCTTCTACGCACAGATGGCGACCTCGCTGAACCTGTTCGCGCAGAAGAACGTGAACCTCTCGTTCGACGTGTTCGGCTTCCACGTCTTCAACTGGATTCCCGAGCAGTACCAGAACCTCAACGCGATCTGGATCGTGTTGCTGAGCCCGGTGCTGGTGGCGATCTACAACGGCCTGGGCCGCGTGGGCAAGGATCCGTCGGTGGCGTTCAAGTTCGCACTCGGCTTTGCCGCGGTGGCGATCGGCTTCTTCATGTACGGCCTGGGCGCGATGAGCGCGGTCGACGGCCAGGTGTCGTCGTGGACGATGGTCTGGGGCTACGGCTTCTACTCGCTGGGCGAGTTGCTGGTGAGCGGTCTGGGCCTGGCGATGATTGCCCGCTATGTGCCGGCGCGCATGGGCGGCTTCATGATGGGCGCCTACTACGTAGCCGTGGGTATTTCGCAGTACCTGGGCAGCGTGGTGGCCAATATCGCCGCGATGCCCGAGAACATCAGCAGCCCGGTCGAGTCGCTGAACATCTACGTCAGCCTGTTCAACAAGCTGGGCTTCGTCGGCATTGCCTGCACGGTGATCGCCGTGGTCATGCTGCCGCTGATGAACAAGCTTTCGCGCAGTCACTCCGAAGTGCATACGCCGCTACCGGCCGTGCACAGCGAAGAAGTCTGATCGATCCCACTCGCCCCGCTCGTCGGGGCGAGTTTTTATGGGTGCCCGCCAGGCGCAAAGTGACGCAGCGGCCAGCCCTTACGCCGGGCGAATGGCCCAAACCGGCTAACATCGCCGGCATGAAACGCGCCTCCACCCAGCAACGCATCGGCCCCCGCACCCTGTTCCGCAGCCTCGCCTGGCTGCGCATCTGCGCCATCGCCGGCCAGAGCACCGCCGTGTTGGTGTGCGCGCTGTGGATGCACATGGATATCCCGCTGCTGCCGCTGATGGTGGGCATCGGGCTGCTGGCCGTGTTCGCCGTGTTCGCCGCCTGGCGCCTTACCCAGCCCTGGCCCATCCGGCAATGGGAAACCATCCTGCACGTGGGCGTGGACACGCTGGTGCTTGGCTATCTGCTGCATTTCACCGGCGGCGCGAGCAACCCGTTCATTACCCTGCTGCTGATACCGATCGCGCTGAGCGCGGCGGCACTGACCGTCAACGCGGTGCTGGTGGTGGCGGCGCTGGTAGGGGCGGCTTATGCGGTGCTGCTGTCCTGGTATGTGCCGTTGCCGGTACCCATGCACTCCACCAGCGGCTTTTCGCTGCACGTGCTCGGCATGGGCGTGAACTTCGTGATCATGGCCGTGCTGCTGGGCTTCTTCATCAACCGGCTCGCCCGCGCCGCGCGACTGCAGCAACTGGAAATGCAGAAGGTCCGCGAACGTGCGCTGCGCGACGAAGGCATCCTCGCCATCGCCACCCAGGCAGCCGGCGCCGCGCACGAACTCAATACGCCGCTGTCGACGATGCGCACCTTGCTGCCCGAGCTACGCCGCGAGCACGCCGGCGACACCGCGCTCGCCGAGGATCTCGAACTGCTCGAAGGCCAGGTGGACCGCTGCCGCACCATCCTTCGCGAGATGGTGGCGTTCGGCAAGGCGCAGCTGTCGCAGGAGCCCGAGCAGCTCACCGTCGATAAGTTCATCCACGGCTGCCTGGAACGCTTCCAGCTGCTGCGTCCGGAAGCCGACCTGGCCCTGGCCCTGGATCAGGAGGCCGCGCGCACCGTGCTGCGTACGCCGCCAGGCCTGCGCCACGCCCTGCTCAACCTGCTGAACAACGCGGCAGATGCGTCGGCCATCAATCAATCGCAGGCCGTCGCCCTCACCGTGCGGCGCGATGACGGCTGGCTGGAGCTGATCGTGGCCGACCATGGCCCGGGCTTTGCCGACCCCACCGGCGAATTGTCCGAACTGGGCCGCTCGCACAAACAGAGCGGACTAGGCATCGGCCTCGCCCTGGCCGAAGCCACCGCCGAGCGTCTGGCGGGTGAGCTGATTGCGCTCAATACCGGCCACGGCGCCCAGATGCGCCTGCGCCTGCCGCTGGCGGTGATCGCCGCGCCATAATCGGCTGCGGCGGATAGCCACAGTGGCAGATGGCCACATGGGCATGCCTTGTCGCAGCGGCGAAAATGCACGCATCGGCACTGCGCCGAGGAGAGCAAGATGAGTGACCAGCAACTACTGATTGTCGATGACGACGCCACGTTTGCCCGAGTGCTGGCGCGCGCACTGAGCTCACGCGGCTTCGAAGTGATCACCGCCAGCAACGCCGACGAAGCCCGCGCGCTCACCCGCCGCCACCAGCCCCGCTACTGCGTGCTGGATCTGAAGCTCGGCGAAGAAAACGGCCTTCGCCTGATTCCCGAACTGCAGGCCCTGGTGCCGGAAATCCGCGTGCTGCTGCTGACCGGCTATGCCTCCATCGCCACCGCGGTGGAAGCGATCAAGCGCGGCGCGCACGACTACCTGGCCAAGCCGGTCGACGCCGACGCCGTGGTGCGCGCCCTGCTCGACGGCGACACCACCGCCAGTGAAGACGATGTGATCGACGCGCCGGAAGCGCCGCTGGCCCTGCGTCGCCTGGAGTGGGAACACATCCAGCGCGTGCTCACCGAGTGCGACGGCAATATCTCCGAAACGGCGCGTCGCCTGGGCATGCATCGCCGCACGCTGCAGCGCAAGCTGAGCAAGCATCCGGTGCGCGAGCGTCCGGACAACGAAGAGTAAGCACGAGAGAGATGCAGGCGGCCACGTGACGCCGCCTGTGTTTCGAACGACGAACGTTACGGCTGCGACGACGAACCAGCAGCCGCCGGCAACGGATCAGCCGTGCCGTCATCCTCATCGCCATAGATCGCCACGTGCGGCACACCGTCCGCGCCAATCCAACCGCGGTACATGCCGTCGGTATTGAACGGCATGGTGACCGTACCGTTCGCATCCAGCGCAATGGCGCCGCCATTGCCACCCATCGATGGGATCTCCTGATTGATCACCTCGGCCGCCGCGCGACGCAACGGCACGCGCATCTGGGTAACCCGCATGCAGATCTCGTGCGCGGCCACGGTGCGGATGTAGTACTCGCCCCAGCCGGTGCCGGACACCGCGCAACCGGAATTGGCATAGGTACCGGCGCCGATGATCGGCGAGTCGCCGACGCGGCCCCGACGCTTGTCCGTCATGCCACCCGTGGAGGTACCGGCTGCCAGATGGCCCTGCGCGTCCAGCGCCACCGCACCCACCGTGCCGAAGTGTTTGGCCGTCTCTACGTCCGAGTGTTTCTCGTCGTTGGCGTCTTCCTTGAGCGCCTTCTGCAGCTGCTGCCAGCGCTCTTCCGTGCGGAAATAGGCCGGATCAACCAAGGTGATGCCGACCTGCTTGGCGAATTCCTCGGCGCCATCGCCCACCATCATCACGTGCTGGGATTTCTCCATCACCGCGCGCGCCAGCAGGATGGGGTTCTTCACCCGATGCACGCCTGCGATGGAACCGGCCTCGAGCGTGAAGCCGTTCATGATGGCGGCATCCATTTCGTTCTTGCCGTCGTGAGTGAAGACCGATCCCTTGCCCGCGTTGAAGTTGGGGTCGTCTTCCAGCACGGTGATAGCCGCCGATACGGCATCCACCGCGGACTTGCCCGCTTTGAGCTGGGTGTAGCCGCTTTGCAGCGCCTGCGTCAGCGCCGCGCGTATGGCTTTTTCCCTGGCCGGGCTCATCTCGCGCTTGATGACACCGGCGCCGCCATGAATCACCAACACCGGCGATGCCGCCTGGCTCGTGGACACGATGCCCAGCGCCGCGACGGCGACGATAAGACGGCTGAACTTCACGGACGACACTCCCCACCTCGTTGGCGGGGAGTATAGCCAGCACGCTTGACGAGACGCTGCCGTATGGCGGGCTATACGCTTACGCGCAGCCGGGCGTCGCGGTGATATCCAGTTTCACCGTGTGGTCCTGCGGATGATCGCCGCCGATCTTCTCGCCTATCTGGATCGTGGCGGTCTGACCGGGGAACGAATGCAAAGTGGGATGGACGGGCTCCCTGATGATGCCGCCAGCCAGCTCGCTCAGGATTTCCACCTGCCCGCCCTCAATCGCTTGCACGCTCACCGCCCCCTGGACGGGCGCAAGCGAGGCATCCT
>Ga0209672_100414_pt1 | contig 25165 bp, 19 predicted proteins | sample AraplaCol_mMS_r2_FD_184273 | JGI IMG/M metagenome (GOLD analysis project Ga0209672, IMG submission 184273) | Arabidopsis root microbial communities from North Carolina, USA - plate scrape CL_Col_mMS_r2 (SPAdes) (version 2) | ecosystem: Host-associated > Plants > Roots > Endosphere | place: USA...
GCTGAAGAACGTGGCGGACGCGACGGACGACGGCGATGCGCTGAACCTCGGCCAGCTGAAGGGCGCGGGCCTGGTGGGCGACGACGGCAAGGGCAACCTGACGTCGATGGCGGTGACGTACGACGGCGCGGCGAAGGACAGCGTGACGCTGGGCGGCGCGGGCGCGACGACGCCGGTCGCACTGAAGAACGTTGCGGACGGCACGGAGCGTCACGACGCGATCAACCTGGGCCAGTTGCAGGACGCAGGCCTGGTTGCGCCGGTCGATCCGACGAACCCGGGTGCGGGCCTGACGTCGCTCGCCGTCGCCTACGACGGCGCCGCGAAGGACACGGTCACGCTGAAGGGCGCGGACGGCACGACGATCACGAACGTGAAGGCGGGCGCGGTCACGGCCACGAGCACGGATGCGATCAACGGTGCGCAGCTGCACGGCACGGCACAAAGCATGGCCGATTCGCTGGGCGGCGGCGCGACGGTGGGCGCGGACGGCAAGGTGACGAACCCGACGTACTCGCTGGCGGATCCGGCGGATGCGTCGCAGTCGAAGTCGTACAACAACGTGGGCGACGCACTGTCGAACCTCGACGGCCGTACGACGACGAACACGCAGAACATCACCGTGATCAACAAGCAGCTGGCCGATTCGGGTCTGGTCGACCCGGTGACGGGCCAGTCGATCGCGGCGGTGACGTACGACCGCAATGCGGACGGCACGCCGAACCTCGGTTCGGTGACGCTGGGCGGCGCGGGCGCGACGACGCCGGTGGCGTTGAAGAACGTCGCGGACGGCGTGGATCGTCACGACGCGATCAACGTGGGCCAGTTGCAGGACGCGGGCCTGGTTGCGCCGATCGATTCGTCTAACCCGGGTACGGGCCTGACGTCGCTCGCCGTAACGTACGACAAGCATGCGGACGGTTCGGCGAACTTCGACCAGATCACGCTGAAGGGCGCGAACGGCACGACGCTGTCGAACGTCAAGGCCGGCGCGGTGAACGCGACCAGCATGGACGCGGTGAACGGCTCGCAGCTGTACGGCGCGTCGAAGAGCGTGGCCGACGCCCTGGGCGGCGGCGCGACGGTCGACGCGAACGGCAACGTGACGAACCCGACGTACACCGTCAACGACAAGACGTACAACAACGTCGGCGACGCGATCGAGAACATCTCGAGCAGCCTCGTCCACGGCTCGATCGGCCTCGTCCAGCAGGACGCGGACACGCGCGAGATCACGGTCGCGAAGGACACGGACGGCACGTCCGTGAACTTCACGGGCACGGCGGGCGACCGCGTGCTGACCGGCGTGGGCGCCGGTGCGGTGAGCGCGACGAGCCGCGATGCGATCAACGGTGCGCAACTGCACGGCACCGCGCAGAGCGTGGCGGACGTGATCGGCGGCGGGACGACGGTCGATGCGGACGGCAAGCTCGCGGACACGTCGATCGAAGTGAACGGCAGCAAGTACAAGACCGTGGCCGAAGCAGTCCAGGCGGCGGCGCAGTACGGCGCGACCGATTCGCTCGCGGTGCGTTACGACCTGAACAAGGACGGCACGCCGAACTACGGCTCGGTGACCCTCGGCGGCTCGGGCGCGGCACCGGTGCGACTGGGCAACGTCGCGGACGGTTCGAGCCGGTATGACGCGGTGAACTTCGGGCAGTTGAGCGAACTGAACGACAAGATCGGCGGCCTCGACGATCGCGTCGGCGAACTGGAGCGGAACCCGGGCACGGGCAATCCGGGCAACGGCGGCGCCGGCAACGACTACTTCGCCGGTACCGACGTGGGCACGGACGGCACGACGAAGGCGAACGCGGGCGGCGGCACGGGCAACACGGCCGCGGGTTCGGGCGCGACGATCGGCACGGGCGCGAACAACGCCACGGTCGTGGGTTCCAACGCGAACGTATCGGGCAGCAACGGTACGGCGATCGGTTCGGGCTCGAAGAGCAGCGCCGAAGGCGCGACCGCGATCGGCAGCAGCGCGAACGCATCGGGCGAGAAGTCGACGGCGATCGGCGAAGGTGCGAACGCGTCGGGCAAGAACTCGGTCGCGCTGGGCGCCGGCTCGGTGGCGTCGAGCGACAACACCGTGTCCGTCGGTACGGCCGATCAGAAGCGCACGATCTCGAACCTGGCCGATGGCGTGAACGCGTCCGACGCGGCGACGAAGGGCCAGATGGATCGCGCGATCGGCGGCGTGCAAGGTCAGGTCAACGACCTGTCGCGCAATGCGTACTCCGGTATCGCCGCGGCCACCGCGCTGACGATGATTCCGGGTGTCGATCCGGGCAAGACGGTGTCGTTCGGTATCGGCGGCGCGACCTACAAGGGCTATCAGGCGGTGGCGTTCGGCGGCGAGGCCCGCATCACGCAGAACCTGAAGATGAAGGCCGGCGTGGGCATGTCGAGCGGCGGCAACACCGTCGGCGTGGGCGCTTCGTATCAGTGGTAAGCAGCCGGGCGGGGCCTCGCGCCCCGCCCGAGCGAGCGATCCGACTGACTCCATTCAACTTTTTCCAGGCGTCCGCCCGCATGGCGGACGTTTCACCATGACCATGAAAACCTTGTTGTTGCGCGCCGCATCAATCGGCGCGATCGCGATGGCGCTCGGTGCGTGTACGACGCAATCGGGCGTCACCTACGACATCCGCGCGGTGTCGGTCCCGGGCAAGCCGGACACCGTATTCCGCGTGAGCTGCGACGGGCTGCTCGGCAGCGCGAACGCCTGCGCCCGCGCGGCGGAGGAATTCTTTCAGGGCAAGGGCTTCACGCCGCTCGAGATGATCGACCGCGTGCACAGCCGCGCGCCGATGAAGGATCCGCGCGAGATCACGTTCATGTGCGGCAAGCCGCAGCCGGTCGTGCAGGCCGCGCCGCCGGCGCCGCAGCCGCAACCGGCGCCGCAGCCGGTCCAGCAGCGCCAGGTGCTGCTGCAGGGCGACGCGAACTTCGCGTTCGACAGCGCGGCGCTGACGCCGGACGCGCGCAGCCAGCTCGACCGCTTCGTGCAGATCAACAGCGGCGTCGAATTCCGCCGCGTGGCGATCACCGGCTTCACCGATTCGACGGGCAGCGACACGCACAACCTCGCGCTGTCGGCTTCGCGGGCCCGCAACGTGATGAACTACCTGCGCGGCAACGGCCTGAAGGCGCAGTCGTTCGTCTCCGAAGGCCTCGGCGCCGCCGATCCGGTCGCGTCCAACGCGACCGCGGAAGGCCGTGCGCAGAATCGCCGCGTCGAGATCAGGATCGATGCGAAGTAACGATCGCAACGGATGACTCGCCACCGGTACGCGCGGGAACCCGATCGGCACTGAGCCGACGGAAGGACGCTCCCACCCACCGTCCCGCCCTGTACCTGGAACCGCCCGCTCGTCACGAGCCGGCGGTTTTTTTTCATCGCGGTGCGCGGTGCGGCCGCCGCCGGCCGGGGCGATGGTTGATGCGCCCGTTTTCGTGCGAAGATAGCGCCCAATTACGATCCACGACGCCGCGATGCGCGCCGTCGCCGCCCGCCGGGCGGCGAGCAGGCCGCGACGATTGCCGCGCAAATCTGGACGACTATGGGAAGCTATCTGATACGCGTGGTACTGGCCGACGACCACCCGGCGATGCTGGTCGGCGTCGAGCACGGCCTGTCGTCGGTGCCGACGATCCGGCTGACCGGCAAGGCCGTCAATTCGACCGAGCTGATCCGGCTCGTCGAGGCCGGCGTGTGCGACGTCGTGGTGTCCGACTATGCGATGCCGGGCAGCGCGCACGGCGACGGCATCACACTGTTCTCCTATCTCCAGCGCAATCACCCGGCCGTCAAGCTGGTCGTGCTGACCATGCTCGACAACCCGGCCGTGATCGGCGCGCTCACGCGGCTCGGCATCGAGTGCATCGTCAGCAAGTCCGACACGATCGATCACCTGATTCCCGCGATCCATGCGGCCGCGACGGGCGGCACCTATTACTCGCCATCGGTCGAGAAGGTCGTGCGCACGCTCACGTCGCATTCGAGCGCGCGGGCCGCCGACCAGAAGCGCGAGCTCAGCGACCGCGAACTCGAAGTCGTGCGGCTGTATGCGTCGGGCCTCACGGTCAACGAGATCGCCGATAAACTCAGCCGCAGCAAGAAGACGATCAGCACGCAGAAGGCGCGCGCGATGGAAAAGCTCGGCATCGACAAGGACATCGACCTGCTGCGCTATGCGATCGAGCACGGGATCGTCGCCGCATCGGCCAGCGAAGGGCGGGGCGGGGACGTGAAAGAGGAAGGTGGCGTCGATCCGGCCTGACGGCGCGCGACGAGGCCGGCCGCGCGGGATGGCGGCCATGGCGGAAGGCGAGCGCGCCTGCCTGTACCGACGCACCGATGCCCCGGCACCGTCAGGTTGCCGGGGCTTTTTGTTTCAGGTCGCGGCAGCGGCGTTACGCGCTGGCTTCGTCGCCGCGCACCGGCGGCGCATAGCCGTAGTCGGTCACGAGCCCGCACGCGATCGCATAGCGCACCAGGTCGACGTCGCGCTCGATGCCGAGCTTCTGCATCGCCGAGCTTTTCTGCGTGCTGATCGTCTTCTTGCTGCGATTGAGCTTCTCCGCGATCTCGTTGACCGACAGCCCCGATGCGAACAGGCGAATCACCTCCACCTCGCGCACCGACAGCGCGGGCGCCCTGCCGCCGACGCTGCCGGTGTTGCGCAGGATCCGGTCCATCGACGGCGACAGGTAGCGGCCGTTCGTATAGGCCGCATGGATCGCCATCGTCAGGTGATTGGGCATGTCCGACTTGCTGACGATGCACGCGATGCCGATGTCGATCAGCGCGCGCAGCGCCACCGCGTTCTCCATCATCGTCATCACGACGATCTTCAGTCCTGGGAAACGCTTGAGCAGGGTCGTGAACATCGCGAGGCCGTCGCCGTATTCGGTGCCGGGCATCGCGTAGTCGGATACCAGCACGTCGCACGGATGGGTCGACAGCGCGTCCATCAGCTCCGTCGAGTTGTGCGCCGTCGCGACCACCGCGACGGTGTTCGTGGCCGACAGTTCGTAGCGGGCGCCGATGACGACGGCCGGATGGTCGTCGGCGATCACGATGCGAATGGGGAAGGTTCTGTTCATGTTGGTCTCACGTGTCGCGCCGCACCCGGCGACGCGCGTGTCTCGCTCGGTTGAAAGAAGGAAATCGGCGTACGCGGGCCGCCGCGGGGCGCGCCATGAAAGGCCGCGCGTGAGGCGGACGCGCCGACGGCCGGTGGCGACTCCTGGCGGAATCGGCACCGGCCGTCGGCCGAACGGCGGGGGAAGACTCCCCCGCGTCGGGTCGATGCTCCGCGCGAGGCGGAGCGATCGGGTCAGAACTCATAGCCGACCTGGGCACGCACGCCCACGTCGCCGACCGACGTGATCGACGTCGCGCCGTTCACGAGCCAGTTGCCGCTGCGCGACCGGTAGGTGGCGCCGGCGGCGATCGCCGAGCCGCTCTTGAAGTTCGCGGCGCCGACCGCGACGACAGTCTTGCCCGGCTGCGACGGCGTCATGTTCGGCATCGCCATCGCCGCCGCGATACCGGCGTACGCGTTCTTCGCGACGTCGTTGATCGCGCGGTTCGTGTCGTTGAAGCGCTGGTCGACCGATTCCATCGCGCGGTCGAGCTGGCCCTTCGTCGCCGCATCGCTGGCGTTGATGCCGTCCGCGATGTTGACGAGCCGGCGGTTGCCTTCTTCCGTGCCGTTGCCGAACGACACGGTATTGGCTTCCGACGCCACCGAACCCTGACCGATCGCGACCGAGCCGCTGCCGGTGGCCGACGCGCCCTGGCCCAGCGCCGTGCTGTCCTTGCCGGATGCAATCGCGCCCTGGCCCAGCGCCGTGCCGTTTTCGCCCGACGCGACCGCGCCCTGGCCGACGGCCGAACCGTTGTTGCCCGACGCGACCGCACCCTGGCCGACGGCCGAGCTGTTGCTGCCCGATGCCGTCGAGCCCTGGCCGATGGCAGAACCGTTGCTGCCCGATGCGACCGCACCCTGGCCCACGGCGGAACTGTTCTCGCCCGACGCGAGCGCCTTCTCGCCGAGCGCCGAGCTGTTCTCGCCCGATGCCACCGCGCCTTCGCCGACCACCGTCGAGCCGTCGCCCGTGCCCGGGCCGCCCGTGCCGGGGTTCGTTTCGAGTTCGCCGAGACGGTCGGACAGATCGTCGAAGCGGTTCGACAGGTCGCCGAACTGGCCGCTCAGCTCGCCGTACTGCTTCGCGAACTGCTCCTGCAGGTCGAACAGCTGGCTGCCGTTGATCGCATCCATGCTCGTCGCGCTGATTTCGCCCGCGGCGACGCGCTGCAGCTTCGTGCCGAACGTGCCGGCGAACGTCACCGTGTCGAAGTTCAGGCCCGAGTCGTACGTGACCGCGCCGACTTCCTTGCCCGTGTAGTCGATCAGGCCGGTGGCGCGGAGCTGCGACACCGTCACGACGTCGTCGTCGTCCACGCCGTTCGCGACGCCGGACAGCACGCGCGCGCCGCCGGTGCCCGCGAAGTTCACCACCGAGCCGCCGGTGTTCGCGCCGACCGTGATGCCGCCCGTCATCGCGTCCTGCTGGACGAGGCCGAGCGTGCCGCTGCCGATGTCGTCGGCCAGCTTCTTGATGTCGCCTTCGTTGGTCGTCGTCCGGCTGTCGAGATTGGTGACGACGTCGCCGACCGAGTTGACGATCTTCGTGCCGCCGCTGCCGTCGCCGACGGTGAAGGTCGGTGCGGAGATCGAGCCGTCCGGGTTCACCGCCGCGCCGCCGCCGATCGCCGAGGCGACGCTGTCGGACACGCCATGCAGCTGCGAACCGTTGACGGCTTCGGTGCTCGTCGCCGACACGTCGCCTGCCGCCACGCCCTTGAGCGTGCGCACACCGGTCTTGCTGCTGAAGTCCACGGCGTTGCCGTCGGTGTTCGCGCCGACCGTGATGTCGTCGCCGGGCTTCGCCTGCTGGACGAGCCCGAGCGTGCCGCTGCCGATGTCGTCGGCCAGCTTCTTGATGTCGCCTTCGTTGGTCGTGACGCGGCCATCGAGGTTGGTGACGACGTCGCCGACCGAGTTGACGATCTTCGTGCCGCCGCTGCCGTCGCCGACGGTGAAGACAGGTGCGGAGATCGAGCCGTCCGGGTTCACCGCCGCGCCGCCGCCGATCGCCGAGGCGACGCTGTCGGACACGCCATGCAGCTGCGAGCCGTTGACGGCTTCGGTGCTCGTCGCCGACACGTCGCCTGCCGCCACGCCCTTGAGCGTGCGCACACCGGTCTTGCTGCTGAAGTCCACGGCGTTGCCGTCGGTGTTCGCGCCGACGGTGATGTCGTCGCCGGGCTTCGCCTGCTGGACGAGCCCGAGCGTGCCGCTGCCGATGTCGTCGGCCAGCTTCTTGATGTCACCTTCGTTGGTCGTGACACGGCCATCGAGATTGGTGACGACGTCGCCGACCGAGTTGACGATCTTCGTGCCGCCGCTGCCGTCGCCGACGGTGAAGACAGGCGCGGAGATCGAGCCGTCCGGGTTCACCGCCGCGCCGCCGCCGATCGCCGAGGCGACGCTGTCGGACACGCCATGCAGTTGCGAGCCGTTGACCGCTTCGGTGCTCGTCGCCGACACGTCGCCCGCCGCGACGCCCTTGAGCGTGCGCGCGCCGGTCTTGCTGCTGAAGTCCACGGCGTTGCCGTCGGTATTCGCGCCGACGGTGATGTCGTCGCCGGGCTTCGCCTGCTGGACGAGCCCGAGCGTGCCGCTGCCGATGTCGTCGGCCAGCTTCTTGATGTCACCTTCGTTGGTCGTGACACGGCCATCGAGGTTGGTGACGACGTCGCCGACCGAGTTGACGATCTTCGTGCCGCCGCTGCCGTCGCCGACGGTGAAGGACGGTGCGGAGATCGAGCCGTCCGGGTTCACCGTCGAGCCGCCGCCGATCGCCGAAGCGACGCTTTCCGACACGCCGTGCAGTTGCGAACCGTTGACGGCTTCGGTGCTCGTGGCCGACACGTCGCCGGCCGCGACACCCTTGAGCGTGCGTGCGCCGGTCTTGCTGCTGAAGTCCACGGCGTTGCCGTCGGTGTTCGCGCCGACGGTGATGTCGTCGCCCGGATTCGCTTGTTGCACGAGGCCGGTGGTCCCGCTTTCGAGCTTGCTCAGCTTGTCGTCGAGGTCGCCGATCTGCTTGGTATGGCCGGCGACTGTGCTGGTCGTCGACGACAGGCCAGTGCTCAGGCCCGCGACGGTGCTGTTGGTCGACGACAGGGCGGTGCTCAGGCCGGCAACCGTGCTGCTGGTCGACGACAAGCCCGTGCTCAGGCCCGCGACAGTGCTGTTGGTCGACGACAGGCCCGTGCTCAGGCCTGCGACAGTGCTGTTGGTCGACGACAGGCCGGTGCTCAGACCGGCGACGGTACTGTTGGTCGTGGACAAGTCAGTGCTCAGGCCGGCAACGGTGCTGTTGGTCGACGACAGGTCGGTGCTCAAACCCGCGACGGTGCTATTGGTCGACGACAACCCGGTGCTCAGGCTGGAGACGTTGAGATTCGTCGCGGCGATTGCGGCATTCGTGGTCGACAGACCCGCGTTCATCTGCGCCACGTTCACTGCGTCGGTGTCTGCCGTACCGGCGGCTACATTGGTGATCTGCCGTCGCAGCGTCGACGAACCCACCGACACGCTGTTGTCGCGATCCGTGACCGAACTGGCGCCGAGCGCCACTGAATCGGTATGGGACGCCCCCGCGTTGACGCCCAGTGCAACCCCATGCGAGCCGCTTGCGTTCGCACCATTGCCGACCGCGACGGCGGCGCCGCCCGCGCTGCTCGCCTGGAAGCCGAGCGCCGTGCTGTTGTTGCCGCTGGCGAGTGCGCTGTTGCCGACGGCCGTCGCGTAAGATCCCGACGCGCTCGTGTTCGTGCCGATCGCAAGCGCGGCTGTGCCGGCTTGCGCGGCGGCCGTGCTGTTGCTCGTGTCGATCTTGACGTACGTATCGTCGACCTTCGTCGACAGGGCGGTCTTCATCTGGCCGACGTTCACGGCATCGTTGTCTTCCGTGCCGGCGGCGACGTTGACGATCTGGCGAGCGAACTTGTTCCCGTCGATATTGGGAACACCTGCACCCACGGATACGGTGTTGTCTCGGTCCGCAACCGAGCCGAAGCCCAATGCGACGGCGTTGTTGGCGCCGGCGCTGGACGTGGTGCCGATCGCGACCGAGCCTGTCCCTGTCGACACCGCAGCGCGACCGGTGCCGGTGGCGCTGCCGAGTGCAACGCTGTAGTTCCCGGTTGCCGTCGAATTGCCGCCGAGCGCCATGCTGGCGGTGCCGGTCGAGGTAGCCGAGGTGCCCAGCGCACTCGAATAATTGCCCGCTGCGGACGCGTTGGACCCGATGGCGGCCGAGTTCGAATTCGCCACACGCGCGTTCATCCCGAGCGCGACGGCGTTGGTCGCGCCGCTGACGACAGCCGCTGACTGGCCGATCGCGGTCGAGCCCGTGCCGCCCGCCGTCGAACCTGCCCCGATCGCCACCGCGCCGGTGTTCGTCGCGGACGAAGCGCGTCCGAACGCCAGCGCATCTTCGACCGTTGCCGACGCCCCATACCCGATTGCGGTCGTGTACCGCCCGGCGGTCTGTGCGGCACTGCCGATCGCAATCTGCCTGTCGCTGGTGTCGTTGTTCTTCGCGGACGCGCCGATTGCAATCGAGTGTACGCCGCTGGCGGTCGTGGCCGAGCCCACGGCAACCGAACTACCACCGGCACCGACCACGGTCTGACCGATGGCGACCGCATTGGCGCCCGATGCCGTTGCGGCGGCAGAGGTGCTATTGACCTTCACATACGTCGTGTCGTCGGCCGCCATCGTCCCGATCAGGCCCATCGTCCCGATCGCGCCGTCGTTGGCCGCCTTGCACACCCCCGCCGCATCGACCGTCCCGCTCGATCCGTCTTCCGTCGTGCATGCCTCCGCTGCGGCTGCGCCGCCGATCGCCGCACCACCCAGCGCGATCGCGATCACCGCTTGCCGCGCCGCGCGCGCCGAGCCCTTCGAATGCGCCTTCGCCGTTTCGGCCGCTGCCGTCCACGTGTTGGTCACGGCATTCCAGACGCTGCGATAAGTCTTGTTCATGTCCCTACTCCTTTCAGTTTGTCAGTTCACAAACCGATGGTAGGGATCGGCCTCGTCCTAATCAGTCGTCCTTGGCTGATTCGAGATAGCGACCGTGTAGGCCCAGTCCTACGCGCGCGGCGACGCGTCGCGGGCCTGCGCCGCGGAACGAAAGGCGGGGGATCGGGGAAGCCGGCGCGCGAGGGCCGGCCGTGCGGGATTCAGGCAGCCGGCGTCTGCGCCGCACGCCGCCGCAGCGCTTCTTGCGCGAGCGCGTCCGCGGCGGCGAGCCGCGCCTCGAACGACGTCAGGTTGCCGCCGTGCACGATGGCTTGCAGTTCGCCGATCGCGTCGGCCACCGCATGTTCGTGAATCGTCGCGAACGCGCCGCGCAGCGAATGCAGTTCGTGACGCAGCGCGGCGATATCGTTGCGTGATGCAGCGTCGTGCATCGCCGCGACCGACTGTGCGCGACTCGCTTCGAGCTGCGCATGCACGTCCGGTGGCAGCGGACCTTGCGCGAGATCGACGAGCGTGCGCCGGGCAGGCGCTTGTGCCGCGGCCGTCTGCGCGTAACGCCGCACGGTGCGGTCGATCGTATCGAGCAGCACTGGTTTGACCAGCACCGCGACGATCCCCGCTTCCGCGCAGCGCGCATGCTCGGCCGCGCTCGCATGCGCGGTGACGGCGACGATCGGCAGCCCCGGATATTGCGCACGCAGCACGTGCGCGAGCGTATAGCCGTCCATCCCCGGCATGTTCAGATCGGTCATCACGAGGTCGTAGCGCGTATCCGCGCAGCGTCGCAGCGCCGCCGCGCCTTCGTCGGCGGCATCGGCCGCGTAGCCGAGCGTGACGAGTTGTCCTTGCAGCAGCGTGCGGTTGACGGGATGATCGTCGACGACGAGCACGCGCGCGGTGACCGGCGGCAGCGCCGCATCGCCGGCCTGCGCGGCATCGTGCTCGGCGATCTGCGCATCGGTGGCCGCGCGCAGCGGCAGCGTGACGACGAACGTGCTGCCCTTGCCGGGTTCGCTCTTCACGTCGACCGTGCCGTGCATCATCTGCGTGAGCTGCTTCGTCAGCGCGAGGCCGAGCCCCGTGCCGCCGTAGCGGCGCGTGATCGACGTATCGGCCTGCGTGAACCGGCGGAACAGCGCCGCGCGCTGCGCGTCGGTCATGCCGATGCCCGTGTCGCTGACGCCGATCGCGACCGGCGATTCGGGATTCGTGTCGTCGCGCAGGTAGACCTCGAGCGTGATTTCCCCGTGGTTGGTGAACTTGATCGCGTTGCCGACGAGATTCGCGGCGATCTGCCGGATGCGCGTCGGATCGCCGACGTAGCGCGACGCGAGCGCGTCGTCGACGAACACGTCGAACTGCAACCCTTTCGCGGCCGCGAGTGGCTCGAACATCGCGCCGGTTTGCCGGATCGTCTCCGCGAGATCGAACGGGATCGCCTCGATCGTCATCTGGCCGGCTTCGATCTTCGACAGGTCGAGGATGTCGTTGATCAGGTCGAGTAGCACCGACGACGCGCCCTCGACCGTATGCAGCCGCTCGCGCTGCGAATCGGCGAGCGGTTCGCGGCCGATCAGTTCGAGGTTGCCGAGGATCGCATTGAGCGGCGTGCGGATCTCGTGGCTCATCGTCGCGAGGAACGCGGACTTCGCGTCGTTCGCCGCGTCGGCGGCGCGCGCCGCTTCGTCGAGCCGGCGCTCGATGTTCTTCTGCGACGTGATGTCGGAGAAGTTGCACAGCACGACGTCCCTGTCGCGAAAGCGCGTGCGCACGAGATTGACGAGCAGGTCGACCGCCTCGCCGCCGGCGGTGGGCAGCGTCACGTGCAGATCGGGTTGCCACGCGGCGGCGGCGGGCGAACGATCGAAGCGTTCAAGCAGCCGCGCCGGCAACGACGGTTCGCCCGCGCGGCGCGCATCGTAGGCGCGCATCGTGTCGTTCTGCAGCAGCACCGTGCCATCCGCGAGCGACAGCAGCGCGATGCCGGACGGCGCGGCTTCGACGATCGTCCGGTTCAGGTTCTCGCTGTCGATCACGCGCCGCGTGCGCGCGTCGTCGGGTTTCAGCACGCGGCGATCGAAGCGCACGAGCAGCCACCAGACGAGCGCGATCACGGCCAGCATGACCGCGACGTACCAGCCCGCGCGCAGGCCGATCGTCGCGAGCAGCGAGCGCAGCGTGAACGCCTGCACGAGCGTCCAGTCGGTTTCGGCGATCGGCTGGCTCAGCGAGAACAGCCCGTCGCCGAACGCGGTGCGCGGCCCGCCGCGCCGGACGGCTTCGCGCGTATGCGCGCCGAGCCGCTCGACGGCCACGCGCGTGGCATCGTCGTCGGCCGCGGTGCCGGCGCGCAGCAGCGTGCGGCCATGCGCGTCGACGACGATCGCGGCGTCGGTCGTGTCGCCCGTTGCGAGGCGTGCGCGCAACACGTCGACCGGCAGCGTCGACAGGAACACGGCGCGCGGCGCTGGCGCGTCGTACACGGCGCCGGCGATCCGGAACACGTCGCGTCGCTGCACGGGGTCGTAGACGGGCGGATGCCATTCGTATTGTCCGGGCGGCGGCGTGCCGACGCCGGCGGCGACCTTGGCGACGAGCGTGGCCGCATCGGTCGCGGGCGACGCGGTGAGCGGATCGGGCGGCACCGGTTCGGGAATCACGACCGCGAAGCTGCGGTCGGGGCGATATGCGTAGCCGGCGATCGCGCGAGCGGCGTCGTGCTTCGCGACGTACGCGCCGACGCGATAGCTCATGTCGCTCGCCATCGCCAGATCGTGCGCGTAGCTGTCGGCCGGGTGCGCGGGCGACAGGTCGGCCAGCACGAGCGTCGGCGGGAAGGCCGGGCTGCCCTGGATGATCAGCCGGCCGCGGCCGGCCGCGAGCGCGGCGACGCGCGCCGGATCGGTCGCGCGCGAATTCCACACGGCTTCGTCGTGCGTGACGAGCGCGTCCATGCCTGTCGCGCGCATCTTGAATTCGATCTGGACCAGGAACTGGCGCACCGCGAAGGTCGTATAGCGCGCCTGGATCGCCTCGCGCGCCATCGTATACAGCATCAGCCCGCTGGCAAGCAGGATCGCGACCGTCACGGCCGCGCCGCCGGCATACAGCAGCGCGCGCTGGCGGCGGCCGACGCGGGTCGGCGCGGCGGACGCGGGCGCGGCGGCGGAGCGGGCGGGATCGGGTGCGGCGCGGTGGTCCATCGGGAGCGGGGCGGTCGGCCAGGGTGCCCCCATGATAATGGAGTCCGATCAGCGTGCAATGGGGGCTGTCAGGTTTGCGGGGGCGGGCCGCCGAGTCGACCGAGCGACGCACGCGCGATGAAGCCGCGGCGACTGGCGACCGCGCGAGCCGGCAGGATGCCGATGCGCCGCCGGCTATTGCCGCGCCGCGTCTTCCTCCGAGGGCTCCGCACCCGGCTCGCACGTGACGAGCCGATAGCCGAAGCCGTACATCGTCATCATCTTCACGCCGTGCCGCCCGTCGAGTTCGAGCCGGTCGCGCAGATACGCGACGTGCGTGTCGAGCCGCCGGCTGGACGCCGCGACGAGCGAGCCCCACACCAGCTGGCTCACGTGCGCGCGGTCGAGCGCGCGGCCCATGTTCAGGAAGAAGGCGGTCGCGATCTGGAAATGCTTCTCGGTCAGCACGTGCTCGCGGCCGGCCACGGTTACGCTGCGCGTGGCCGTATCGAATTCGAACGCGCCGATCCGCCAGTGGCGATGATGGGTCGCACGGTGATGCGACCAGCGCAGCCACGTCGCGATGCTGGCGATCAGTGTGTCCGGCTGCACGGCGTACGGGTGATGCTCGTTCGCCCCGGCGACGAAACACGCGGAGCGTGCGAGTTCCGCGTCGCGCTGGCTGATCGACACGATCGCCACGGTGCCGGCGAACCGCATGCGCAGCGCATGGATCGCATCGGTCGTGCGCCGGCAGGCCGTTTCGCATTGCACGACGAACAGATCGAACGCGCGCGCGTCGCAGGCCGCGAGCAGGTCGGGCAGATACTCGAAGCGCGACGGCCGGTAGCCGGCGCGGCGCAGGATGTCGTCAATGCGCAGGCGGTCGTAGCCGTAGCCGGCGCGACGCAGCCGATCGTCGAACGTGCCGCGGCTCGGATGGTCGATCGTCAGGATCGCGATGGCGGTGGAAGGGGCGTCGGTCACGATGCGGACGGGCGAAGCCGGCGCGGCGCGGGTGCGGCGTGCGTGCGAGGCCGGACGAAAAGAGGCGGGATCATGGCCGGACAGGTTCCGGGCAGCTAGCGGCGTGACGCCGTCCAAAAAAAGTCCCGCCGGGAGGGCGGGAAAAGTATCGACTATGGAGCCTGTACTCCAGGAGGCAACGGAGAACAAGCAAGCCGATTCTGGTCGGTTCGGAGTCTGAAGAAAATCAGCCCAGTCTGAAACTGCAGGCGGTGCAATCGATGTCGCCGCGGTTTGGGACTGGGCTGACATCCGGCATAACCGGATTCGGACCACGGGCCATGTCGATTTGTCGACAATGACGGTCCCCGGCGCCGGGTGCGGCAATCGTTTCGTGCCGTGCGCTGGCCCGCTTTCCCGCTTGCCATCGAACATGAAACCGTCTTTCCGAATCGCCGCGCTGGCCGCGTGGCTCGCGCTGAGCCTTGCCGGCACCGCGTTCGTCGTCTCGCGCGCCGTGTCCGACGCGTACGGCCGCTTCTTCCAGGATTCGAGCATCACGATCCGCCTGCTTGCGCAGAAGGCCGCGCAGCACGAGGCGATCCTCGCGACGCTCGGCGCGTCGTCGCTCGCGGCGCCGCCCGCGCACATGCTCGACAACCTGCGCGAACGGATGCCGCAGCTCGACGGGCTCGCATACTGGCGGCCCGGTAGCGGCTGGCAGACCGACGGCGGGCCGGCTCCCGACACGCTGCCGCGGCAACGGCCAGGCAAGCCGTTCACGCTTGCGTTCGACGGTCCGGCCGCGTACTGGCTCGTCGCGGGAACCGGCTGGGCCGTGCGCGTCGATCCTCGGCAGATGCTGCAGCCAGGCGATTGGTCGACGGCGATTTCGTCGGCGGCGCTCGAATTGCGCGACCGGCGCGTCGAGCTGCTGCGGCGCATGAATGGCGGCGCGACGCCGTTGTGGACGATGCATCTCGAGAAACACCTGCCCGCGCAGCCGCAGGCGTTCGTGCTGCGCACCACGCACACGCTGACGGCCGCCGACCTGCCGTGGCTGCCGATCGCGCTGTGGAACGCGGTGGCGGCGCTGCTCGCGGCGGGCGCGCTCAGCGCGTGGCGGCTGCGCGAGGCGCGGCGGCGCGAGGATGCGCGGGCGCGCCTCGATCGCTTCGGCCGGTTCGACACCTTCGGCGAAATGGCGGCCGGCCTCGCGCACGAACTGAACCAGCCGCTGACCGCGATCGTCAGCCACACGCGGGCGGCCGAACGCCTGCTCGACCAACCGGCCGAGCGCGACAGCGTGCGCCGCGCGCTGCAGACGAGCGTCGCGCAGGCGAAGCGCGCGGCGGCGATCCTGGAGCGCATGCGCGAAGCGGTGACCACCGCGCATGGCGGCGAGCGTCGCGCGCTCGATCCCGACGCGATCATGAATACGCTGCTGTTCCTGTACCGGGACGAGTGCGCGCGCAAGCACATCGCGCTCGGCTGGCACAACGCGGCGGCGCGCGAGCGGCCGTTCGCCGAGCCGATCGCGGTCGAGCAGATCCTGCACAACCTGATCCAGAACGCGCGCGACGCGCTGGCCGGCGCGGGAGTCGGCACGGTCGCATCGCGCGGCGAGATCCGCATCAGCGGCGCGCGCGTCGGCCGGCATTACCGTTTCAGCGTGACCGACAACGGTCCCGGCGTGCCGGAAGACGTGCTGCCGCGCCTGTTCGAACCGTTTTTCACGACGCGGGCGCGCGGCCTCGGCCTCGGGCTGCCGCTGTGTGACACGCTCGCGCAGCGCCAGGACGGCACGCTGACGGTGCGCAATCTGCCGTCTGGCGGCGTTGAAGCCGCGTTGCTGCTGCCGTTGGCCGGGGAGGTCGCATGAACGATTCACTTCGACACGCCGCCACGCGTGACGCGCCCGTCGTCGCGATCGTCGACGACGACGAAGCCGTGCGTGACGGTCTCGCGTTGCTGCTGCGCACGGTCGGCGTGAGGACGCGCTGTTATCCGGACGCATCGGCCTTCCTCGCCGACGCCGAGGACGCGGCGCTCGGCTGCGTGCTGCTCGACATCCGGATGCCGGGCATGAGCGGCCTCGATGCACTCGACGAACTGCGCGCGCGGCGCGACCTGCCGGTGATCGTGCTGACGGGCCACGGCAACGTCGACGCATGCCGGCGCGCGTTCAAGCGCGGCGCGCTCGATTTCCTGCGCAAGCCGGTGGACGACGACGAACTGATCGACACGGTGCAGCAGGCGCTGCGCCGGCAGGCCGCGCAGCGCGGCCAGGACGACGTCGACCAGACTCGCGCGGCCCGCCTCGCGACGCTGAGCGCGCGAGAACGCGAGGTGCTGGAAGGGATCGTGCGCGGCGGGAGCAACAAGGAGATCGCCCGCGAACTCGGGCTGTCGCCGCGCACCGTCGAGACCTATCGCGCGAACGTGTTCGACAAGCTGCGGGCCGCGTCGCTGGTCGAGCTCGTGCGCGATTACGCGGCGCTCGCGGGCGGCTCGCCTCCGTAGCGCTACGGAGGTGCCACCCGTAGCCGAACGGGTTCAACGATCGCGGCGCGATTCCTACGATGACGGCTTCTCCGACAAGTCATTCATCGTCAAGGATTCGATTCATCATGATCAAGCGCTTTGCCCTGCCGTCCACGCTCGCCCTGCTGTTCTCGGGCGCCGCCTTTGCCGATACCGTCGCCGCACCGGAGACGAAGAGGACCGCCGACGCGGGCGACGCCGGCTACTACGCGACGGGCCGCGTCATCGGCGCGTTCGACAACGCGGTAAACATGGAGCTGACGAGCCCGCGCGTCGCGAGCCGCGTCGGCGGCCCGGAGACGGGCTCGAACGTCACCGGCTCGCTCGGCCTCGGCTACCAGTTCGGCAACGGCTGGCGCGCGGAAGGCGAATACGTGTTCAAGCGCACCAACAACTTCACGAGCTACTGGGCGCCGTTCGACGCGAACGCGAACGAATTCCACGTGTCGGCGCAACGCCTGATGCTGAACGGCTACAAGGACTTCGATCTCGGCCGCGGCTTCTCCGTGTACGGCACGCTGGGCATCGGCGTCGCGATCGTGTCGGCCGACGGCTGGCAGACCAACGATACGCGCCGCTTCGCGTCGAAGACGCAGACGAACCTCGCGTATTCGGCCGGTGCGGGCGTCAGCTACGCGATCAACAAGCGCTTCTCGATCGACCTCGGGTATCGCTATGTCGACATGGGCAACGTCGAGACCGGCTTCAACACGTTCGCGAACCGCATCAACGCACGCGACGAACAGTTGAAGTCGAAGCTGTCGTCGAACGAAGTGTTCATCGGCCTGCGCGGCCGGTTCTGATGGAAGACGCGGCCGGGAGACGCATCGCATGACGAACGTGATCGATACGGGGCGACGCAGGCTCGTGCTGGCGACGACCGCGCTGGCCGCCGTGCCCGCATGGGCTGACGGCGCGCGTGCGCCGCGCGTCGCGCCCGGTGTGCGGCGCGGCGCATCGCCCGACCTGACGGTGCGCATCGTCGACCTGCTGCACGGCGTCGCGGCCGAAGGGATGCGCGTCGAGCTGTCGCGTGTCGACGGCGCGCAGGACGTGCCGCTGCACACCGCCACCGTCGATGCGCGCGGCGGCACCGGCACGCCGTTGCTGGCCGGCGACGCGTATCGCGCGGACACGTACACGCTGATGCTGCATGTCGGCGAGTACTTCCGTGCGCGTGGCGTGCAGTCGCCGTTCCTGACGGTCGTGCCGGTCCGCTTCCGGATCGCGCGCGACGACGAGCGCCTGCATGTCGCGGTGCAATTCGGCCGCTGGAACTACACGTATTACCGCGGCACGTGATGCGGCCGCACCTGCGCAAAGGGAGGACGACATGACGGGCATCAGCACGCATCTGCTGGACGTCGCCACCGGCCGGCCGATCACCGGCGTGCGGATCGAGCTATTCGACCTGGGCGAGCAGCCGCCGGCGCTCGTCGCGCGTGCGGTCAGCAACGCGGAAGGGCGCAACGACGCGCCGATGCTGGACGGCGAGCTCGCGCGCCGCGGCGAGTTCGAACTGCGGTTGCATCTCGGCGCGTATTTCAAGGTGGCGGATGCGCTGACCGACATCGTGCCCGTGCGTTTCACCGTGACCGATCCGGCGCGACACCATCACGTGCCGGTGGCGTGTTCGCCGTGGTACGTGTCGGTGTATCGGGGCAGTTGAGCGTTCGACGGACGGTGCGAGGCGGCGATGCGCGGTACGCGCGGGGCGTGCGCCGTCCGTTCGGGCGCCCGGGCGCGACGGTAGGACCAGGCTGACCGCCGTATCGGACCGAAGGTGACGCAGTCCGATTTACCGGAACCGGGGCGACGGCGATACTCGGAGCCATTCGTTCAACTACGGGAGCACGGATTGCCGCGGCGGATGTCGCGCAATGCGTCGTCGACATCATGAGCATGCAGGACATCACCGGGCATTACGCGATTCCGCTCGCGCATCCGTTCTCGGATGTGCCGCCGCCGTACGGCCGGCGACGCCGGCCGTTCGTGGCGAGCCGACGCGCGCGGCAACACGTGTTCGATATCTACGGCGCGCCTCGCGTGCCGGCCCCCGCGACGGACGGCGGCACCGTCGCCAAGGCCGCACGGCCCGCCAAGGCCGTTCGCGCGGCCGACTTCGGTTCCGACAACCGCGCGTGGGTGCGCCCGCATCCGCTGCGCCGCCGCTGGCGGTTGACGCTGATGGCGTGCGCGTTGTTCGGCGCGACGTGCATCCTCGCGACGCATCTGGTCGACGAGCGCCAGCACGCGGCCGAGCACGACGCGGCTTACTCGGCGGCGATCGCGGCCGCGCCGACCGCGGCCGTCGCGGCGACGGAAGTCGCGCGGGCGACGGGCCACGCCGCGGAAGTCGCGATCGTGCGGGCGGATCGGGCGGCGCCGACGGATGCGCAGATGAAGGCTGCCGCGACGGTGGTAGCGGAAACCGCGTCCGCGGAAGCGCGTGCGTTGCACGTCGCGGGGAGCGGCTCGGCGGGTGAGCCGGTGGCGGTGGCGATGGCTGTCGCGTCGAATGCCGTCGTCGCGGAAGCCGCGCCGACGCGTGCCGATCGTGCATCGTCGGCGAGCAAGCCGGTTGTGGCGCCAGCGGCGCGGCCGGCGGCGAAGTCTATTGCGGCGTCGCGCGGCAAGGCGGCGCGTCAGGCCGAAGCGAATGCGCCGGCCGCGAAACATGCGGCGATCGCGGCGCGTGGTGTGACGCCGCGTGCGCAGCCGGCAGCCCGCGCGGCCGATACGCCGACGACCGCGCCGGTATCGAGTTCGGCTCAAGCCGTCGGCATGACGGCCACCGAGTTCACGCAATGGCTTACCGCGACGCGCGATACGTCGTGGTCCGCCGCGGGCGGCACCGATCTGTCGGTCGAACTGCCGAGCCACACGCGGTTGATCGGGCACTGACCGGCGAGCGTCGCGCGGCGTATATCGACGGACAGACCGTCCCGGCGACGCCCTGTATCGGCGTCGCTTTTCCAATTTCCATATTTCGACTATTATCGAAATATGGAAACGAATGAAACCATTGCCGCCCTCGCGGCGCTCGCGCATGAATCCCGGCTCGCGGTCTTTCGCGCGCTCGTGCAGGCTGGGCCGCAAGGCATGCCGGCCGGCCGGATCGCCACGCTGCTCGACGTGCCGCCGTCGTCGCTGTCCTTTCATCTGAAAGAACTCGCGCACGCGCAGCTCGTGACGAGCCGCCAGGACGGCCGCTTCGTGTTCTATTGCGCGAACTTCGACACGATGAACGGGCTGCTCGGCTATCTCACGGAGAATTGTTGCGGCGGCAATCCATGCTCGCCGGTGTCCGGCTGCTCGCCTTCCGGGAAGATCGATCGTCCCCGTCAATCCTGACGCGCGTTCGCGCGCCTTCGCTCATGACCACGAACGTCCTGATCCTCTGTACCCACAACTCGGCGCGCAGCGTGCTGGCCGAGGGCATGCTCAATCACTGGGCCGCGAAGCTCGGCAAGGATGTGCGGGCCTATAGCGCCGGCAGCGCGCCGAGCGGCCGGCTGAATCCGTTCGCGCTGGAAGCGCTGACGCATGCCGGCGTCGACGTCGGCGGCTATCGCAGCAAAAGCCGGGACGAGTTCGTCGGCGACGGTGCGCCGGAAATGCGCGTCGTCATCACGGTGTGCGACAGCGCGGCGTCCGAGACGTGCCCGTACTGGCCCGGCAGCCCGGTCAACGTGCATTGGGGCTACGCCGATCCGTCGAACGCGACGGGCGGCGACGAAGGCAAGCGTCTCGCCTTCGAACTGACACGGCAAGCGATCGGTTACCGGATGCTGCAGTTGCTGGCGCTGCCGCTCGACCGCATGAGCGACGATGCACTCCGGGCCGCGCTGATCGAGATTGCGCAACACTGATCGCACGCTGCGATGCGCCGAGACGCGCAGCCGCCCACGACTACAAGACCGACGCTCGTCCGATGAATACGTCCAACATCACGCCGCCCGGTACGGCGGTCGCGAAACCCGCCATCAACTTCTTCGAACGCTATCTGTCCGTCTGGGTCGCGTTATGCATCGTCGCGGGCATTGTCCTCGGCCAGGCGCTGCCCGGCCTGTTTCAGGCGATCGGCCGGATGGCGTACGCGCAGGTCAATCTGCCGGTCGGGCTGCTGATCTGGGTGATGGTCATCCCGATGCTGGTCAAGGTGGACTTCGGCGCGCTGCACGAGGTGCGTCGGTATGTGAAAGGCATCGGCGTCACGCTCGTCGTGAACTGGCTCGTCAAGCCGTTCTCGATGGCGTTTCTCGGCTGGCTCTTCATCCGCCACCTGTTTGCACCGCTGCTGCCGGCGGAACAGCTCGACAGCTATGTCGCCGGGCTGATCCTGCTGGCGGCCGCGCCGTGCACGGCGATGGTGTTCGTGTGGAGCCGGCTCACGGGCGGCGATCCGCTGTTCACGCTGTCGCAGGTCGCGCTGAACGACAGCATCATGGTGATCGCGTTCGCACCGCTGGTTGGCCTGCTGCTGGGGATGTCGGCCATCACGGTGCCGTGGGCGACGCTGGTCACGTCGGTGGTGCTCTACATCGTCATTCCGGTGATCCTCGCGCAGATTCTGCGCAAGCGGCTGCTCGCGAACGGCCAGGCCGCGTTCGATGCCGCGATGACCAGGATCGGCCCGTGGTCGATCGCCGCGCTGCTGGCCACGCTCGTGCTGCTGTTCGCGTTCCAGGGCGAAGCGATCCTGAGGCAGCCGCTGGTGATCGCGCTGCTCGCGGTGCCGATCCTGATCCAGGTGTTCTTCAACTCGGCGCTTGCGTACTGGCTCAATCGCGCGGTCGGCGAAAAGCACGACATCGCGTGTCCGTCGGCGCTGATCGGCGCATCCAATTTTTTCGAACTGGCGGTCGCGGCCGCGATCAGCCTGTTCGGCTTTCATTCCGGCGCAGCACTGGCCACCGTCGTCGGCGTGCTGATCGAGGTGCCGGTGATGTTGCTGGTCGTGCGCATCGTCAACCGGTCGAAGGGCTGGTACGAGTGCCGCGCCTGAAATCACGAGAGTATTTACCCATGGCTGACTACCTGAACGACCTGCCGCAACTCGATGCCGAACTGTTCCGTGTGCCGGACGCCGCGCAATTGCGACCTGCGGCGCCATCGACGCATCCGCCGCGGCTCTTGCTGCTGTACGGCTCGCTGCGCGAGCGTTCGTTCAGCCGTCTGCTGATCGAGGAAGCCGCGCGATTGCTCGCGGCGATGGGCGCCGAAGTGCGCGTGTTCAATCCGAGCGGCCTGCCGCTGCCCGACGACGCGCCCGACAGTCATCCGAAAGTGGTCGAGCTGCGCGAGCTCGTGATGTGGTCGGAAGGGATGGTGTGGTGTTCGCCGGAACGGCACGGCGCGATGACCGGAATCATGAAAGCGCAGATCGACTGGATTCCGCTGTCGGTCGGTGCCGTGAGGCCGACGCAGGGCAAGACGCTCGCGGTGATGCAGGTGAGCGGCGGCTCGCAGTCGTTCAACGCGGTGAACCAGATGCGCGTGCTCGGGCGCTGGATGCGCATGCTGACGATCCCGAACCAGTCGTCGGTGGCCAAGGCGTTCATGGAATTCGACGAGGCGGGGCGGATGAAGCCGTCCGCGTATTTCGATCGCGTCGTGGACGTGATGGAAGAACTGGTGAAGTTCACGCTGCTCACGCGCGATGTCGGTCCCTATCTGGTCGATCGGTATAGCGAGCGCAAGGAAAGCGCGGAAGAACTGTCGAAACGCGTCAATCAAGCGCGTATCTAGCATCGCCATCGAATGAACGCGGGGGCGATCGGGCACGTTCCGGTGCGGCGCATCGGGCTTGTGCGAGCGTGTTGGGTGCAGGGATTGATGTCACCGCAAACCGGGGTGGAACCATGGCACTTCTTCGTCAAGCGACCGAATCCGATCTGGCCTCGATCGAGGCGCTGCTTCGTGCCAGCGGTTTGCCGACCGCCGGCGTCGCCGTGCACCTGCCGCATTTTGTCGTTGCCGGTGGGGTATCCGGCATCGTGGGGTGTGGCGGCATCGAATTCCACGGACGCCATGCGCTCATTCGCTCGATCGCTGTCGTCGAACACGCGCGTCGCGCCGGGGTAGGGCGGCTGCTGGTAACGCGCTTGCTCGCGCAATGCCGCGCGCATGCCGTCCAGTCGGTCGGACTGTTGACCACGACGGCGGAAGACTACTTCGTCAGGCAGAGTTTCGTCCGTATCGCCCGCGAAGCGGTGCCGGAGCCGTTGCTGGCGTCCAGCCAGTTTCAGGGTGTCTGTCCGGGATCGGCCGTCGCGATGCTGATGGTCTGCGACGACAAAATCAGACTCGACTGATTCCCTTCCCGGTTCACATTCCCGACAATCAAGTTTCTGCGGCCCGGCATACCCCCGTGTGCCGGATCATGGAGATATCTCCTCTTTGCGGCCGGTCTTCTCGACTGGCCGCTTTTTTATTCCCGTTCGTTACCGGAGAGCACGATCGCGATGCAGCTCGACCGCCTGATCCCTGAAATCCTGTTCGGCTTCACGGGCCTGATCGGCATCATCAACCCGTTCGGTATGGCGTTCGTGTTTCTCGAACGCACGCAATCGCTGAGCGAAGCCGAGCGCGCGATCCTGTCGAAGCAGCTCGCGACGAACGTGTTCTTCACGCTGCTCGTGATCTTCTTCGTCGGCGCGCCGGTGCTGAACTTCTTCGGGATCTCGATGGAGGCGCTGCGAATCGGCGGCGGCTTCGCGGTGGCGGTGGCCGGCTGGTCGATGCTGAATGCGCCGGATGTCCCGGCCGGCGGCGACGTCGCCATGCACGGCGACGATCTGCAGAAACTGATGTCGCGCGCGTTCTTCCCGCTGACGGTGCCGCTGACGATCGGCCCCGGCTCGATCGCGGCCGGCATCGCGCTGCATGCCAACCGTGCGCATACGGCGAGCGACTACCTGGTGTCGGGCGTCGTGTCGGTGGCGGTCGCGGCGCTCGTTGCGTTCGCGATCTGGCAGATCTATAGCCGCGCGACGACGCTCGCGCGCTATCTCGGCAGCGAAGGGACGAAGGTCGCGATGCGCGTGTCCGCGTTCCTGCTGCTGTGCGTGGGCGTGCAGATCATGCTGACGGGCTTGGCCGCGTTCGTGCAGATGCTGGGCGGGCAGGCGGGGTGAGAAGCGGGCGCTTTCACGGTTTGTGTCGGCGCCCGATAAAAAAGCCGCTCCGTCAGGGAGTGGCCGGTTCGTTACATCAGCTTCGCTTGTACCCGCGCAATCCCCTGCAGCGCACACGCTTCGTCGAGATGCCCGCCCGGCGCACCGCCGACACCCACGGCGCCGATCACTTCGTCGCCGGCCTTGATCGGCACGCCGCCGCCGAGCACCAGGAAGCCGTCGATGGCCGTCATCTGCGCGGCGGCCGGGTTCTTCTGCAGGTTCGTGGCCAGCGTGGCGGTCGGCGTTTTCGTCGACAGCGCGGTATAGGCCTTGCGCTTCGACGCATCCACGGTATGCAGCCCCGCGTTGTCGCCGCGCAGCACCGCGCGTTCGATACCGCTGCGGTCGACCACCGTGACCGTCACGTCGTAGCCGCTGGCCGAGCATGCCTGGATCGTCTGCTGCGCGATGTCGGCGGCGAGATTCAACGGCAGGTTTTTCTCGTGAAGCACCTGGGCGGAAGCGGCGGTCGTCAGCGTGGCGGCGACGAGCGTCGCCAGGGTAGCGCGAATGATCATGTGAACTCCTCGATGAAATGACGGATGCGAGCAGGGCATTGGGCGGGCGGTTTCATGCGAACTTTCTTGAAAACCGCCGGCGCTTGCGACCGATGCGCAGGCCGTTACGGCCCGGAGCTATCGGTCGCGGTCGTCCGCTCGATGAGTTCAGTGTCGGCCACCGGGAAGGGAAGCTGAATAGGACAGGGCTTATTCTTGCCGCGGCTATCGCGCGTCGCGGCCTTTGGCGGACACGCGGCCGTGCGCATGGGTATCCGCCGCACCTTGCACGGGGAGCGCACCGCCGCAATGCGGGCAGCACGGCCCGTCGCCGTCGGCCGGCCGCGCGTTCGCCCTGTTGCGCTCCATCGCCGATGCAACGAGTTCCGCGCCCATGATCCCGGTCGGAAACGCGATGATCCCGTAGCCGAGCAGGATCGCGCACGACGTGATCGGCCGGCCGAGCGGCGTGACGGGCGTCAGGTCGCCGTAGCCGGTCGTGCTCATCGTCACCGCCGCCCAGTAGACGCCTACCGGAATGCTCGTGATCCCGTGCTCGGGCCCTTCGACCAGAAAGATCACGGTGCCGAGAATCACGACGAGCACGAACATCCCGCCGATGAACACGAAGATCTTGCGCCGCGCGCGCGTGAGCGCAC